>Ga0206905_10003_pt1 | contig 53643 bp, 52 predicted proteins | sample Alteio_BWOrgHeat_43_FD_152940 | JGI IMG/M metagenome (GOLD analysis project Ga0206905, IMG submission 152940) | Enriched cells from forest soil in Barre Woods Harvard Forest LTER site, Petersham, Massachusetts, United States -... | ecosystem: Environmental > Terrestrial > Soil > Temperate forest >...
GATGTACAAGCTGGACACAGGTAGCCTTGGCGTCCAACTTGGCACTTCATCCACTGACTACGTCCTGCTCGTCGAAAGCAAGACCGGCGCAGAGAAGATCCTCTCGGGCAAGATGAAGCTCGGCGCAGACGCGACCGCGGTTGCCGGCCCAACAGGAGCCAAGGCACTTGCTGCGAACGACACTAACGTCGACGTCCTCACCTACTCTCGAGCCAAAGGTGGTTTGTTCGCCGGCGCAGCCCTGAGTGGTGCGGGTCTCGATACCGATGACGACGCCAACAAGACCGTCTATGGCAAAGACATGACAGCGACTGTGATCGTCCGCGAAGGCGCAGTGAAACCAACACCCGCCGGACAGCCCTTGGTCAACATCCTCACCAAGGCATCCCCGAAGTGGATTAACTAACGGAGGCAATCGCCAATGCGGGGGAGTGTGTGTCACTACGACAGACACTCCTCCGCACCCACCTCTTTGTGGTCACGCTGCTGTTTTCAACGATAGTTCCATCTACACCGTCAGGTCGATCGACCGCGAAGAAAAGGCTCATCCCGGGCAAACGAGGATCCTTCAGGCGACCCAACTGGCACGTCGGGGATGGTATACTAACCTTCGGATTGCACACCGCAACTCACGCCCTCCAAGCGTCGAGATACAGCGCGGAGGTGGCGAAATTGGCAGACGCACAAGCTTGAGGTGCTTGCGCCGCAAGGCATAGGGGTTCAAGTCCCCTCCTCCGCACCAATCCACAAAATTTCTCCGGATCTCACCGGAACCAAGAGGTAACACGCACCATGCTGGTCGGTCTTCTCATCACCATCCACGTCATCGTCTCGCTCTTCATCGTCGGCGTCGTCCTCCTCCAGCAGGGCAAATCAGCTGACCTCGCCGGTGCCTTCGGCGGACAGGGTTCGCAGACCGCCTTCGGCCCTCGTGGCGCAGCCAACCTCCTCACCAAGATGACCACTTGGTCCGCAATCGTCTTCATGGTGACCTCGATCGCGCTCACCGTCGCGCTTGCACACTCTTCCTCAGATCACTCCGTCCTCTCTGGGACCAAGACCACCCAGACAACACCGGCGAAGAAGTAGCATCTTCAAGTTCTAAAAATGCGCAGGCCTCTGGCTTGCGCATTTTTCATGCTCGAAAATCGCGATTCCAGGGCCTTCCCTATAACCAAGGTCATTGGAGCAAATCGGTGCCAAGGAGTTAAGTATTACCCTGAGGACATGATCCTCGAAACCATCCCCGTAGGTCCGCTCCAGTGCAACTGCTCAATCCTTGGCGACGAGTACTCACGCGAGGCCATCGTCGTCGACCCCGGCGACGACATCCCCCGTATCCTCTTCCTCCTTGCCAAACATAAACTCACCGTCAAGCAGATCCTCATCACCCACGCCCACATCGACCACATCGCTGGAGCCCATCGCCTCAAAGAAATTACCGGCGCCCCCATCCTTTTCAATCAGAAAGACCTCGAGCAGATCAAAATCATGGACGAACAGGCAGCCTGGTTGGGCGTCCCCACCCCTACCGTCCACGCCCCCGACGACACCCTCGACGATGGCAAGCTAATCACCATCGGAGTCGACCCGGAACTCAATCAAAGAGGCATTACTGGCAGGATCCTCCACACCCCCGGCCACACTGAAGGCTCAATCTGCCTCTACCTTCCGGACCAAACCCTCCTGCTCGCCGGAGACACTCTCTTCGCTGGCTCAGTAGGCCGCACTGACTTTCCTGGCGGCAACACCCGTAAACTCCTGAGTTCTATCCAGGACCGTCTCCTCACACTTCCCGACGAAACAAAGATCATTCCTGGCCACGGACCAGCTACAACTATTGGGTCGGAGCGTTTGGAAAATCCATTTCTACAAAATTTTTAAAATCAGTTACTTACATGGATAAGTACAACTAACACCTTACAAGCACCGCTTGAACTAGTAACTAGCATGGTTCAATTTCTCGGCATGCACGATGCGCTCCAAACCCTGTTGAAATCCTGTGGACGATCCTAATAAACTCACCACCACTCGTCCCATTTCGGCAATCCCGTAGAACGACCCCGGATGCACCACCACTCCAGCCTCGCGCAATAATCTCCCGGCAGCATCCATATCCCCACCCCGCCACGGCAACCGCAAAATCGCACTCCACCCCGCCTGGACTCGCAACACCTCAATCCCACTCTCCTGCACCGCCGCAAGATTCTCCCGCACCCGTGCCAGAATCTGCCTCTGAATCCCTCTTCTCTCTGCCAACCACATCGGGAGCGCCATCTGCATCGGGGCATTCATCGACAGAAACGTATCTGCAATCACCTCCAGCCGCGCCATAGCCTCCTGCCGAACCAACTCCGGCCCCAAGCCAACAATCCATCCCACCTTCATCTGCGGCAGTCCGGCAATCTTGCTCATCCCACTCAGCACAAATGTCAGCGCCGAAAGCGGACCCACCACAAAGCTCCTCAGCCGCTCCTCCCCCAGCGGATAATCCAGAAAAACCTCATCCACAATCATTGCCAGCCCATGTCGAACGCAGATTGTCTCCAACCGTCGCCGATCCTCCTCCCCAGTCCCATGCCCCGTAGGATTATTCGGATGCACCACCACAATGGCCTTCGTCCTTGGCCCAATCCGCTTTTCCAGCTCGCCAAAATCGATCCACCACCCATGGTCATAAAAGAGTGGATAACTCTTCAGCCGCACATCTTCGAGATCCGCTAGAAAATCGAACAACGGATAACTCGGCTGTGCGACCAGCACCTCGTCCTCCGCATCGCACAACAGTCGAAACAAATACCCATATCCTTCGCTCGTACTCGTAGTCAACACCACTGCATCGGGATCAACCTCAGCCCCATGATCCCGGTAATATCCACTCACCGCCACCCGAGCCGACCGCATCCCGCGGGGATCAGGATCATAGGTCAAAGCTCGAGCTTCCCCCAGTGGCAGCAGAATCGCTTCCGCGTCATATTCCAACCCGCAAACCGTAGGGTTCGACACCGTCAGATCGATCAGCTCGCGCCCCGCCGTCCGCGCCTCGCGAATCGCAGCCGCAAACGCACTCTCTCCCAGATCCCAACCTGTCCGCTTAGAAAACCGATCGCTCACCCAACCATGGTAGAGCCTGCGGGCCTCATCGACGAGAGACATTCACGCTCCAATCCTTTCATCTGTCTGAACTTCTTAGGAGATTCGAAATTGATTACGGAAAAGCAGCGAAACGATATATGCTTGCCGCCACTATTAGAAATAGGAGTCTCATGCGAAAGATTCTGTTGTTGTTTGTCGTCCTCAGTCTGCCTTGCGTCTCTCTGGCTCAGGCCAGTCCAACCGCCTGGACGAACCTGAACTCTCTCCACTCAGGCCAGAAGATTCAGATCATCGACACCGCGTCCAAAAAATACTCCGGAACCTTCATCAACGCCTCCGACGCATCCATCGCCTTCCAGACAAGCGGCCAACAGAGCCTCGAAAAATCAGACGTCCGCACTATCAAGCTGATGCAGAACAAACACCGCCTCCGCAACTCCCTCATCATTGGCGCAGTCGGCGCCGGCGTTGGAGCTGGGATAGGTGCGGCCCAGCACAAAGGGTGCGCGCCTAATGCCTTCTGCCTCGATATCGGCGGCAAAGCCCTTCCTGCTGGAATCGGCGCAGTCATCGGAGGCGTCGGAGGCCTTATCGTCGGAGCACTCCTGCCGCAACACGAGACCATCTACAACGCAACTCCCCACTAGGTTTTGGGCTACTTTGAATGGAAAGGCAAAAACAGAAAAAGAAGAGGAACATCAAAATGTTAGAAAAAGACGAAACTATCGCGCTTGAACTGTCACGCGCTCTAATAACGGCGATCTTCAGGCCTGGGATCGGAACACAGAAGTCTCCAGCAGATGCCGTAAAGACATATCGAGAGATGTTAGCGGAACTCAAAAAAAATCGCTGATCTCACTGTACCCCCGAGAAAGCTTCATCATTGCTGAATTCAGGATTATGTTTTCCTGCCCCGAGCGAGCCCGGTGACCCGTTTCTCGTGTTTTTCGCGAAGTGGAAGTACTCCGCCCTAACACTTACAGCACTCCAACCAATCACAACCCGCAGGTGCCAAGCCGAATACGTCTGTCCGGAATCCTTGCCGCATCGCTCTCCACAGTCCCATACAATCAGCATTACCCATGAACCCGATCCGAGCAGTTCTCTTCGACTACGGTATGGTTCTCTCCGCGCCACCGGACCCAGCAGCATGGGCCCGCATGCTTTCCATCTCTGGTCTGAGCGAAGAGACTCTCGATCGCGAGTATTGGGCTCACCGCCACGCTTATGACTCCGGCGACCTCACCGCCGAGTCTTACTGGAACACCGTCGCCGCAGGTGGATCGATCGTCCTGACTCCCAAGCAACTCACCGAGCTCATCGCGACCGATACCGATCTCTGGTCCCGGATCAATACTCCCATGCTCGAGTGGGCGCAGCGCCTCCAGAGAGCCGGCATACCAACTGGTGTCCTCTCCAACATCGGCGATGGCATGTCCGCCGGCCTCACCCAAAAACATGCATGGCTAGCCGACTTCCATCACCGAACATGGTCTCACGCCCTTCGGTCGGCCAAGCCCGACACCGCAATCTACCTCCACGCCGCAAAAGGCCTCCACACCGCCCCCGCCAATATCCTCTTCATCGACGACAAAGCTGAAAACGTAGCGGCCGCTCTTGTCATTGGCATGCAGGCCATCCAATACACGACTCATGAAGACTTCCTCGACGAGATGCATGAGCGCGGGCTTGAGTACCTGCTACAACTGGAAAGTAATGCGGATTCCGACAACGGGAAACCATAGTACCGCCGTAATTCCCGAACGCCACCGCCAAAAAAACTTACCAGTTCCAGAACAAAACCATCTTCTGCCTCTTTCCCGCCTCGTTCCCCTGCTTCTGGGCCACATTCCGCCGCACCCGCCATCACAAAACTCCCTTCACCCGCAGTCACTTACTGGCAACTGTGCTCACAATCACCGCCCTGAGTCCTCCGGCTGCGGAAGCGAAGGCGACCCAAACCTCCGCAGACCCCTCTCGACACCTACCAATATCAAGTCACTGCGATCTCCACCGACGGCGTTCGGCTCACGCAAACTGTCACGTTCAACCTGACCGTCACTGCCAAATGGCGCCAATCTGTTCTCCCGTGCATCGAAACAATAGTTCACCGGGGTCCGTCTAAGCCTGTGGCACCGGCAATTCAGCCTGGAGAGGCCTCTCATGAGCACATTCGAGACTCGTGAAGTAATCAACCTGCAGCGGCGTCGGTTTTTGAGGTCTACGGTCGCAACCGTTGCAGCAACCCAACTAGGTATCTTCGCCTCGGCAGAGGCGCAATCGGCCAGAACAAATTCAACAGCCATTCCAGCGACGAAGCCCGGCACACATACCTCCTTCGCTTCACTCAAACAGATCAACGCCGGCCTCCTCAACGTCGGATACGCTGAAGCAGGCCCCGCCAGTGGTCCGGCAGTCATTCTCCTTCACGGCTGGCCTTACGACATTCACAGTTTCGTCGACGTTGCACCGCTGTTAGCTGCAAAAGGCTACCGCGTCATCGTCCCCTATCTCCGCGGTTACGGCACGACGCGCTTTCTCTCCAGCACAACCATGCGCAACGCTCAGCAGTCGCTCGTTGGCCTCGACATCATCGCTCTCATGGATGCCCTCAATATTCAGAAAGCCATCGTCGGCGGCTTCGACTGGGGCGCGCGCACAGCAGACGTCATGGCAGTATTATGGCCGGAACGCTGCAAGGCCATCGTTTCTGTCAGCGGCTATCTGATCAGCAGCCCGGCGGGCAACCAGGCGCCGTTGCCGCCCGAGCCAGCGTTCCTGTTCTGGTACCAGTATTATTTCGCAACTCCGCAAGGCAAGGCGGGCTATGCGAAATACCTCAACCAGTTCAATAAGTTCATCTGGCACCAGGCATCGCCAAAGTGGAATTTCGACGATGCTACCTACAACCGCACAGCAGATTCCTTCAACAATCCCGACCATGTTGATATCGTGATGCACGACTATCGCTGGCGGCTCGGCCTAGCGGATGGTGAGCGGAAATATGACGATTTCGAAAAGCGACTGGCCGCACTTCCTGCCATCACTGTGCCAGCCATCACGATGGAAGGCGACTCCAACGGGGCAATCCACGGTCCCAGCACAGCCTATCGCAACAAGTTCTCCGGTAAGTATGACTATCGGCTCATCACCGGCGGTGTCGGCCACAACCTTCCCCAGGAAGCCCCACAGGCCTTCGCCCAAGCTATCATCGACGTCGGCGGCTTCTAGCTCACGACGCAGCAAAAACAGAGACCGGTACAGAGTTCGAGGCGCCCTGCGGCTCGCACTCCATCCGTCAGCTGCGAACAAAGTTACCTCTCGTGCGTATCTCTCCAGGACAGCAGGAATCCTAAAACCAAAACACTCATCTCGCCCGAGGTAACCGATGCAATCCATCCTTCAGGACATCCGCTACGGCCTTCGCCAGCTCCGCAAGTCCCCTAGCTTTACTCTCACGGCCATTCTCACCCTGGCCTTCGGCATCGGAGCCACTACCACTCTTTTTAGCGTAGTCGACGGAGTCCTCCTCAAACCTCTCGCCTACCGCGACAGCGGCCGTCTTGTCGTTATCTGGGAAAAAGTCCGCTTCCTCGAAAAACTCTTCCCCTACACCGGTGCCAATCCCCGCCACTTCGATAACTGGCGCAGAAGCTCCACCACTTTTGAAGACCTTACCATCCTCCAGCAAGGTTCCACGGGAGTCGGCATCACCAACGATCATCCTCGTCTCGTCGGCCGCATCCTTTCACTGCCCAATCTACTGGACATCCTGGGCGTCCAGCCCACCCTCGGTCGCAACTTTCTCCCAGTAGAAGCCACTCCAGGCCATGAAAAGGTCGCCATTCTCTCCTGGCATCTCTGGCAAACCCTCTACAACGGCGACCCAACCGTCATCGGCCGAACCATTCAGATCGCCGACGCTCCCTATCAGGTTGTCGGTATCCTTCCCAAAAACTTCTACTTCCCCAAAGCCAACGAACTGGCCCCCGTCCCTCTCGCACGCCAGCTTCCCGACAATGAGATCCTTACCCCGCTCGCCATCGACTTCAATGACTTCGGCCTCAACAGTGACTACGGCAACTACGTCCCCCTCGCTCGCCTCAAACCTGGCGTCACCATCACCCAGGCTCAGGAAAATCTCGACGCGCTCGATGACACGCTCGCCCGCCAAATTCCTCCCGGACAGCTTGACGGACCAGCCCACGGCGCCTTCTCCACTTACATCCAGCCCATGAAGGAGGTTATCGTCGGCAAAACCTCGACCCGCCTCTGGCTTCTCATGGCCGCTGTTCTCAGCGTCCTGCTCATCGCTTGCATCAACCTTGCCAATGCACAACTCGCCCGCCTCGTCACCCGCGACCGCGAAGCGGCCGTCCGTTCGGCCCTCGGAGCATCCGCCTCTCGCCTCCTGCAATCAGCCCTCGCTGAAATCCTCATTCTCTCTCTCACCGGAGGCGCCCTCGGCATCGCCCTTGCCTTCTTCGCCGTGCATCGTCTCGCGGCTTACACACAACTCGCCATTCCACGCACCCAAACCATCAGCGTCAACCTCACTGTCCTAATGGTTTCCATCACCCTCACCATGGGCGCCGCACTCATCTTCGGCCTGCTTCCCGCGTTGCGTCTTCTCCACATCAACCCTCAACAAGCTCTGCAATACGCTCGCGGCTCTTCAGGCTCACGCCGCAGTGCCCTTCTCCGCCGATGGCTTGTCGGGGCGCAGGTCTTCGCCTGCACCACGCTCCTTCTCGTCGCCGGACTCCTCGCCAAAAGCCTCATCCATCTCACCACCTTCAACAAAGGCTTCTCCCCTGATCACGTCATCGCAGCCGACGTCTTCCTCCAAGGCAATACCTTCAAAGAAGACAAAGTTCGCACCGCCTTTGACGACGGCGTCCTCGACAAACTCCGCGCACTCCCCGGAGTCCAGTCCGGATCACTCGTCAGCTCCATGCTCCTCGAAGGCGAGCGGTGGATCGACGGCATCACTCCCGTCGACACACCCTCGAACAACTCTGCCCTCGCCAACTATCGCTGGATAAGCCCCACCTACTTCGACACCCTTCGCCAACCCATCCTCGAAGGCCGCGTGCTCGACGACCGCGATCGCAATGCCTCCAACGCCATCATCTCGCAAACTGCAGCCAAAGCCGTCTGGCCTGACCGCAGTGCCCTCGGCCGTCAGTTTCTCTTTCACGGCAAGCCCTTCACCGTCGTCGGCATCGTCGGTGACGCTCACAGCAACTCGCTCCGCGACGCCCCGGTCAACATGATCTATCTTCACTTCAATAACAAACCACCCTACGCCACCTACTTCTTCGTCCGGACCAAGCAGGACCCGCAATTCATCACTGAAGAACTACGTAACGCCATCTGGAGCTACAACCCCAACGTCACCATCGCCCGCATCCACACTCTGGACGCCCAGATCTCCGACTCCCTCGCACCCGAGCATCTCCAGACCGGCATCTTCGTAGCCTTCGGAGCAGCCGCACTCCTTCTCGCTCTCCTCGGAATCTACGGCACACTCGCCTACTCCGTCGAAGCCCGAACCCAGGAGGTCGGCATCCGCATGGCTCTGGGCGCAACTCGCCAAAGCGTCTACACTCTCATGCTCGCAACCATTGCTCTGCCCGTGACCACAGGTCTCGTCCTCGGCTGCCTCACCAGCTTCACGATCGGCAAGAGTCTCGCCTCACTCCTCTACAACACCAGACCCACCGACCTCACCGTCATCCTCCCGGTAGTCGCGCTCTTCGCCATCGCCGCCGCAGCCGCCACCTTCATCCCCTGCCGGCGAGCCGCAAAGATCGAACCCATGCAAGCCCTCAGAACCGAGTAAAACAAGAAACCAGTAAAAACCTGTAACGCCAACGCACCTCTGGGCACTATCCTTCCGCCCTCCCCTGAACGCCGTGGTCAGGCGCGGATCAAGCGTACGATTTGATCCCATTCCATATCCCCGATAGGAGATCCCGTGACAAATATTTCAAAAACTCCGCCGGATACGGCTATCTTTAACAAATGGTTCGCCGGCGTTCTTGCTGACCCTGCAAAAGCCAAACAACTCAAGGCCGACTGGCGAAAACTCATGATCCAGGAACTCGCCGTCTCTAGTCAGCAGAAAGAAGATCTCTCTCAAATCCCCGCGAAAGATGCCGAAGAGCTTCAGCAGGCAATCGCCATGGTTGTTGACCACGGTGGCAAAATTTACTTCGACCGCAGCTCAGAATCAAGCCCCGGCGAGCTTTTCGTGGAACCCAAAGTAGTTAAACGAGATGTTCCACAGCCCGATCCCAAACTATCAATCATCATCTTTCACTGCACCTTCGATGGATTCTTCCGTCATTGGAAATGTGGCTGGGGTCCTGCCAAGAAAAAATAACCACCCTTGTCTTCCTGCACAGAACCTGTCGAAGCGCTAGCCGACTCTAGCGCTTCGTTACAGGCTGCATTGTTATTCTGCGGCAAAGAATGATCTTCCATGCACGCTAGAGTCGAGGAAGATCCAGCAGTACGATGTCCGAGCGATCCTGCACACGCTCAAAAACAACATCGCGGCCATCGGGAGAGATGTCGAAGTCTCGAATATCAAATTCATGACCAAGCCTGGTCAACTGTCGCTCGGCTCCGCTCTGCAGATCAATCAACCAAAGATCCTTATGCCGAATCTCCCCTCGCAACACTACAAGTCCCCGGCCACCAGAGAGGAAAACCACGTGCCGAGCTCCTCGGGTTAGAGTCAGGGCTGGCAAGACATGCGGCAAACCCTCAGCCGTAACCGCATGCATCGCAAATGTCGTCCCGATATCGGGTCCGGAATAAACAACAAAACGGCCATCAGGGGCCCACACCGGATCCACCGAGTACTCCTTGACAAAAATACTGGGCGCAGAGCGCGCGTCAATCGCCATCCGAAATAGATGAGGATCACCATGATCATTCGCGGCGGACAAAATCGAGAGTCCATCAGGCGCCCACGCTGGCGTACCTTGCAGATCCAGCGAATCCGCCACGATCCGCGCATTCCTTCCATCCGCACCCATCACGTACAACAGTGCCTGCCCACGTTGTCGCACCGAAAACGCAATCTGGCGTCCATCCGGAGAGATTGCCGGACCACCAAATACCTGCGCTCCCTCCCCACTCCACAACTCCGCAGCGTTTCCGTTCGCCAGCTTCCACACACTCTCGCTCGCGCCAGTTGAAGAAACATACACAAGGTAGTCGGGCCCCAGCCGCGGCGAAAACCCTGAGCTCGCGGTCAGGGAGATCTGGGACGCGACCGAACTCTGAGGCGGTTCACCCTTGGGCAAATCGCCCTTTAATAAATCATCAATCCGCATTCGCCACAGCGTTCGCTTCGGACTCGCCAGCGTAGCAACCAGGCGCCGCCCGTCCGCACTCGCCGCCAGCGACGTGTACTCATCAAGCCCCGATGTCAGTCGATGCGGAACGCGCCGCACCACGTCCATGCCATAAAGCCATGGCCCCGCACCATCAGGGTCGCTGGCGAGATACAACATGGTCCGCCGGTCCAACAGCACCGGGTAACTGACGCGCCCGGCGTGCGAAGAAACCCGTTCCGGCGTTCCGCCCTCAGGGTGAATTCGCCAGATATCCAGCTTGTTCGGTAACTCACCCTGAACAAAATATAAAAACGCCTTGTCGGGTGACCACAAAGGAAAGTGACTATGAAGCCCGGCAGGCGCAGTGAAGATCGGCTTGCTCTCCGGCCGGACGCCACCGTCTGTCACAAAGAGCGGATCCCCCGCCCCCGGGGTGTGGTAGGCAAGCCGCGTTCCGTCGCGCGACCAGTCGAACTCCGCCACACCTTCAAGATAAGGTCTCGTCTCACCGCCCAGCGTAGGCACCGCCCAAACGCTGATATCGCCGCCGCCCGCGCCACCCGGCCTGCGAACCCAGTACGTAACAAGCGACCCATCTGGCGAGAACCCCAGCGTTCGCACCGAAGGATTCACCAACTCCGGTGCGCTGCCATGCGTCAGGTTATGAAACTCGCCTGATCCGACCTGCGTAACCCACACATCCATTGGCCCATCGCGGTCCGAAAGAAAAGCCACAAAATGCCCATCGCGCGACACCGCGGCATCCTGTTCCAATCCATCAAAGTCCGTCACCTTTTGAAATCGTGCATCGGCAACAGGGTTTCGCCAGAAGTACTCCGTCCTATGAAGCCAGAAGGTCACCCCGACCCCAAGTGCGCCAAGTACCGCTAGCAGCGCCACAACCAACTTCCAGTGCAAGGGATGACGCAAGGTCGTCGGCTCGATCGCCGTAGCAATAGCGCCTGATTGCACAGCACTGCCGTTCCCATTTTCCTGCGCCCCACGCGGATTCCGGCTTCGCATCCACGCATCCAGATCCGTCCGCGACGCATACACCGAACCCATCCGATCATGCAGGTGCCGATGTACTGGCATCCCCTCACGCTTCTCCCAGCGCTGGACCGTCGTTACGTCGCGTTTGAGATACGCTGCGATCTCCTTCCACGAATCCAGCCGGTCTCCAAGCGGTCTTTCGGATGGCGTTTGCCCAACAGATGGTTCGCCCATCAAACTCTCCTGGCAGGTCGCGGACTTGTGATGATGCCGGAACAGAATTGTAGCCTCCTCCCTTTACAAAGGCACGGCAAAAGACCGCATTCAACGGCAAATCTAGGAGCTGCGGCAGTTCTGCGCCTTGCAGCTTGAATACATGTCAGGGGTATCCGATGGTGTCCGAGTGTTGCTATTTGCAACGCCAATCAGAAAAGACGTTGATCGAGACCGACCTGCAACTATCCGAATTTCATCTTTAGATCAAACAAGGAGACACAATGACTTCACACATGCTGAGGACTACTGTTTTGCTGGCGTCTGCTTTTCTCTGCAGTGTTGCTGCCCATGGAGACACAATCTACAACGAGGCTGTTTCAGGGGACCTGTCCAATTCGGGCCTAACCCCTACACTCCTGACCGTTTCATTAGGGTCTAACGACGTCTTCGGAACCACCGGCAAGACCGCTGCCGGCATCATCGATCGCGATTACTTCACCTTCACCGTCCCCAACGGTGAATACCTGACCGCCATCACGGTCCTGCCCGGCACCACGACGCTCGGGGCCCTCGGCGAATCGTTCATCGGTGTTGAATCTGGGCCTGAAGTGACTGTCTTGACAGGCGCTACCGATGCTACGGGGCTTCTCGGATGGTTTCATTACGGCACCGACGATATCGGCGAAGACATCCTGCCGATGATGGGAACTTCGGGGCTGGGTTCCACCGGTTTCACCGCTCCGTTACCAGCAGGAACGTATTCGTTCTGGGTGCAGGAGGCAAGCGTAGGCACAGTCAATTACGGGCTGGAGTTCACGGTCGCAACACCCGAACCTGCCTCCGTGACGATGATGCTTACCGGTCTGGCCGCACTTTTGGGTAAAACTGCTCGTCGAACCGCACGGTCCCGCTCGCACCGCTGAATATCGCCTCACTCGAACCGTCCGTGCGATGAAGCTCGCATGTGTCTGTAACTCAACCGAATCCAACCTTGGAGATGTCTTATGGAAACCAAAAATTTGTCGTCGGCGTTACGCATTCTCTCATTGCTTTTGGTGGTTTCAGCCACCTGCGCTTTGGCTCAGGAACACAGGCCGGTGCATTTCAGCGGCGTGCTCAACGATTACTCGCCCCTCGATTCAACAATCTCCGGCAGCCCCTACGAAATGCATGGCCAATGGTCGCTTGAACTCCACGAAAATGGCACGGCCGACTTCTTAGCAGACATGACGATGTCCGATTATGGAATGACAAACGGTGTTCTTGACGCAACCAAGGGGGGCCAGGGTTCTCACACCCACCACATCAGGTTGACCAGAATCAAGATCACTCCGGGTATAGTCGGTTGCCCTCAATTTGCCACGAATCCAGTCACCGGCGGATTTCAGATTATGGGCGCGGTCAGCCTGGTGACAGGCAATGGGAGCACAGCCCCCTTCGACCCCACGAGCCCGCCGACATCGACCCTGCACGTCTGCATCACCGGAGGAAATGAGGTCACCTACTCGAACATGACCATGACGTTCGGGGGACCGGCTGCGATTAAACATTTCGGATCACAGCCTATCCATGGCGTCGTACGCAAACCGGAACTGATCGACGAACACCGGTGATTCACTGAAACAACTGGGTCGAAAGAGGGACACGGCAGGAGAGCAACCGCACTGGTTCTTGCCGTTGTTACTGATTCTTATCCTTCACCTAAGGCTGAGAATCTGCCCTCAGCTCATATGTAACAGAGCGCAAGTTGCGAAACGAGCGCTCAGAATTTAACGCATACGACGCGTCGTTCGATACGCGCCCACCCCAATCTGGCCCCGCAAAAAACCTACATGCCCGGGATGTGATTTCGAACGCGATTCGGGAGCTTGCGTCGAAACCATCCTCGGGCTCGCCTGTCATTGGTGTATCCGAAGATTCTCCTCCGGAACGCATGGACGCATGACAGCCATAAACCGCTCCTAAGCAGAGAAAGGGCTTTATATGGCAATCACCTGGGATGGTAATTTTCAGATCAAAACGGGTTCCACGACTCCGCAAAGCAGTCATGGACTAGCGCTGGCACTTCTGAATAGCAAGCTCTACATGACGTACGTCGGTTCGGGTGGCAAAGACCTTTGGTATAGCTACATCACTCAAGGTCAAAACAGCTTTACTAATTGGCAGGGCAATCAACAGATAAAAATCAGCGCCAGCAACGTTCCGTTGTCGAGTGATCGTCCTGCATTGGCGGTCCTCAACGGGATACTCCACATGGTGTATGCCGGCCAGGGAGGATCGAATCTGTGGTGGAGCTGGTTCGATGGAAATACATGGCAGGGAAACATTCCGCTGGGGTTTAGTGCGAATCAACCACAGCCATCGCTTGCCGCCTATAACGGTCAGCTTTACCTCGCCTTTCACAATCTTGTGCCGGAGGTGACGGTTACCGATCCTAACGGTGCGGTGACCGTGGTATCGCCGCAGTTCGACAACATTTACTCCAGCAGTTTTAATCCGCAGGCACCATTCCAGGCTGGCAGCTGGCTTCAGCCCCAGGTGGTGGGGAGTGGCGGAAGATTCCCTGCACTGGGAGTGTATGCCAGCTCGCTGTACATGATTCTTTCTCAGGCAGGAGGTTCTGGATTGATCCTTACCGAGTTAAAGGGGAACGCTTGGTCGAACTGGGTTGCTCTTTCCTCGGATCATGGCACGCCTCAGTCTTCAGGTGGTGCCGGAGTCGGCGTTTATCAGGGTTCGCTCTATGTCGTCTACCCAGGACAGGGCGGAAATAACCTCTGGTATCTGGCTATTGACGCCAACAATCATCCCACGGGAAACGTCCAGATCAAAACTAACGGATCAACACCAGAGACAAGTGCGCCTGTCGGGGTAGCTCTTTTCAACAATGCGCTGTGTGTGGCGTACAAGGGACAGTCCAGTGACAATATCTGGTTCGCATACTCCCCGATATAGAAGCCTCCAGTTTTAATTCTCTCGGAAGAGCTGAACTTCTTCCAGCTCTTCCGGGCTTCTACGTCTTTGGTCTGGTGAGCTTGTCCAGGGGGCAGCCTCAAAAAACTGCTATACCCCACATACGGCCTATTCAGTAAGTACCTATAAAGTCGTAGATTTACGGGCGAAAGTATTAGAAGTTTTTAATAAGGTTGCGGCTATCCTCCCCACAGGGAATTAGGAGATCGGTTCGGTGCCTTAGTGGACGCCCAGACCTGAAAGAGACAGAGGATGAACCAAATATGACCCGGATACATGCTGCTTCACTCGCTTCCTTGCTCGGTTTCGCCTTGGTTCTCACAGCAATCAATCGCCTGGAGGCTCAGGAAACTCAAGCAACGCAGCCCGCGTCGTCATCAGCTCTACAACTTACTGCCTCAGCCTCGCCCGCAGACACAGCGCAGCCCGCAAAACCAGCCGATCCGCCAAACGTAGACAAAACGGTCCTGTCCTCCACGTCGCTGAAACCCGTCGCGACCACCCCATTGGCAACAAAAGGCAAAAAGAAGAAGGATGAGCCATACACCGGCCCAACCGACGTCATCGTCTTGGAGCCCACCCCGATGCTCGACGAAGAAGGCAAGCAACGACAGGATCCCGACGGAAAATTCATGTGGAACCCTCCGGTGAAGCAGCAGCGTGATAAAAAAGGTCATCCCCTATTCGACGCTCAGAGCAAGCCCGTCTTTCAGACCAAAGACAACCTCGGCTACGACGAGAATGGCAAAAAGCTCCACGCCGTCAAAGTGAAGCCGCCCAAACTGGTCACAGTCTCAATCACCCGCGGAACCCTCACCGTCGACGGCCTCATCGGCAAAGCGGCTTTGAACTACGAGATCAAAGACCTCAAATACATCTACTTCTATGTCCCAGGTATTGGCACCACCGTTGTCTCGAACGGCGCATTCCCGGGTGCAGTCGAACAGAAAAACGCCTTCAATGACAAAACACTAACAGTAACGGTCGGCGATCACGTCTTCCAGTTGTCCTCTGACAATCGCCTCTTAGGCAAAAATCCCGAGTCTGCCTTTGTGTTGGTCGATAAGAATTTTTCCGCGCCGGCCAAATTCCCCGTAATGGGTTACGGCCCAATCCGTGTCGCTCCTTATGCCTGGCCCGGATCAAAGAGCAACGGAGAATTGAAAGGAGCGGTCGAAGCTCCGCCGCTCCCGGTTGATCTGCGCCCGACGCAGCTTCTCCAACCGTGTCCCACAGGCCAAATGCGAAAGGCAGGACCGCCAGTGCTGCCGGGACAGGTCGCCGTGCCACAGCCCTGCGTCCCAATCGTGTCGGGGGACAACACAACAAGCTCGAATCAATCTTCCTCAGGAAACGCGCAGGCAAAACGGTAATTGAACCGAGCTTCTTGCTCTACGCCGCGCGTCGTCGCACGATAAGCGCCAACGCCGAGAGGCCGGTTCCAATCAGCAGAATGGGTGCAGGCTCGGGAGTCTGCACCAGACTCGCTTCAAACTGTTTCGCCACGAGGGCGTCTGCGGCAGTCGTCGGATGCACATCATCCCAGAAAAAAAACTGCCCGGGATTCGCGCACACCGTCACGCCATTGAAACAGGCATCCGTCACGTCGCTGAATCCATAAGCCGAGGGATCGCTATTCACTGCGCGAAGCAGATTGAATGTGTCCGCGTAGGTCACATTCGAAGGAAGGCTTGCCAGCAGTAGCGAGTTGAACTCCTCGCTATACGCCGTCGCCGCTGCATTTCCATAAAATTCGGGGGTCAATCCAAGATCAGGCATCCCCGGCACCAGGATGTGTTGTGCTCCAGCACCCTCAAGCGTCGCAATAATTGAATCAAGATTCGTCGCCGCCGTCACTGGAGAGCCGCCACTGAAAAAATCGTTCGCGCCACCCCACACCACAAACAGCGCGCTTGACGTCGTCGCAGGCGTCAACAACGGTGCAGACAAAGCTAACTCCTGCATCATCCCAGGGAGGCCTGCCGAACCTGGAGTCGTCTGTGTGCCTCCATCGATAAAGTTCCCCATACCCGTCGTCGCTCCACCCACGGCAAAGTCGATCAGTGGAACCCCGAGCGCCGCAGCCACTTGTTCCACCGCAACCGGCCCGTTCGAGAACCGCCCATCGAAATACGGCGCAGGAGGATACCCAATCAGATTGAAAAGATTTCCGTTATCCGACAGGCTATCCCCGTAAACAATCACGGAAGAAAAAGACGAAGCGGAGGCCAGTGGAGTCATTATCCCAAGCGCAACCGCAACCAAAACACCCAGCAGCATCAATCTTCGGAATGCCATGAAACCCTCCTTGCCAAAGCACGAGGCAGACATTAGCAATGCGAGACAGACCCAAGTATTCGAACAATCGCCGTCAGCAGGCAACGACAGGGTCAGTGTGAAACCTTATACATCAACCCATGCCATCTCTCAATATGCAATCATTTGCGCTTATTCCAGAGATCGCACAGACAGCGCAGCGATGCTGCTGACCGTTCAACTGTTGTACCAGCGCAGAACTCGCAGAGCACGCAGCGTATTCCAGCGGCTTGCCATCCCGACATCAGTCTCCATCTCTAACGGAATAACTTCGGGATGACGTAGGTTCATCGGCCAGCGTCCGTTCTGATGACGCCGTGCAATCACGACATCAATTGCCTCGCTGATGCGTCCATCCGGTTTGATCCCGGCATTCCGCAGATAATCGAGTCCGCGCAACACGTCATAATGCCAGAACATCGGAAACGAGAAGCGGAGCCAGCCTTTGTCGATGACTTCCCCGGTTCGAAGCGACCGGAACATACGACGCTCAAGGAGATAGTCTTCAGCCCTATTGCGTGCCTTCGTCACAGCCGCCGTTTTGCGCCCCGCGCGTTCGTATTCGAGCAGCCCTTCAAGCACGCAAATGGTGGTATGAAACGAAGAGCGACGGCTCTTTGGTGCTTCGCAGTTCCATCCACCATCTTCAAGCTGCTCGCTCAGCAGTTGATTCGCCAGTGCGTCGTTCGGCTCCTTGAAATACGCACCGATGCCGAGAATTCTTCCATTGATACATGGTTCCGTTTCGCCATCAAGAAAAGGTCTGTTCTTAAGCGGCTTAAATACAAGTCGCATGTCGACCCGCTCGATCATCCGGCGAGCCTTCTTGCTTGCAGGGTCGAGACCGAGATCCCTCAAGACGACAAGACTCCAGAGAGCGATCAAATCCCACTTCTGTCGCCCGCCCCAGTGACCGGATCGAAACTGCGCGGCGAGAAGTTGGGCTCCCCAGCCTTCGGTTGCAACACGCGACCGCTCAGCTGCAATTGCATCAGGAGCTTCATCGGTAAGGTCCCTCATCACCTGCCAACGGATAGCGGGGTCAGAATCGAGGAGCCAGCGAAGATGCGCGGGCCGAGGCGCGTAATCGTTGAAGCGCATTCGTACGTTATAGCAACTGGGGCTCAAATTTTCACGTACCATGCCGGCTTAGGTGAGAACTGGCGCTCCGGGGTGTCCGGGATCAGCGACTACTGTATTCGTCACCCATTTGGCCTCCAGCCATCCAAAGACCGGATACGGTTGACCGTCGTTGCTGACTACTCCGGTTTGCGGAATGGTCCCGGGCACCGTTCCAGTTGCCATACCTGACCGATCAAGGAGAGTGACTGCGTCGTTGAGCGACGCATACAGGTCAGACTTGATGCCTCTGCTCAGTATGTATTCGACGGTTGCAACCCCTATCACACCGCCTGTAATGACCTGTACAACCCCGCTCAATATATCCGCTCCCAAATAGCCCTCCCCGCCTTCGGAGTTGAGTGCCGCGAGTTCATCACGGGACCAGCTTCTGTAGCTGTTCGCGGGAAGCGGAGGTGGCTTGTAGCCGGCCTGGTTCATGACGACATAAATGTCGACTGTGTCAGACGCGGAGGAGATTACTTCTACAGCGCAACTGGTTCGCACGGTGAATTTGTAAGAAACCTGCAGATGATGAGGTTGGTTCACCATGGTGGGTTTCATAGCGGGCGGGCGCACGATGATGTGCATCAGGTGTACGCCGCGAAACGGAAACGACTTGACCTTCGGATGGGCCTCGATTCGCAACGATGAAGTTGGTATACCTAGAATTGTTTCGTTGACCTTAACAAGTTCTTTCGCCATGTGGACGATAAATGTTCCGTCATCGCTTGCACCATCCACATAGATCTTCGACTCATCAGTCGTATACGTGTCGCCTATCAAAAAAGGCCGTGATGTAAACATGGCGCGGGTCGTAACTGCGTCCGTCGTCGAGGCCGCAACCGTCAGCAGAGGTGGATGGATCTCTGTACGCTGGACCTGAGCTCCTGACTGCGTCGCCAGGGCATGTCCGGTGTCTACAATCCAACGACCAAAGACGGCAACTCGATTGGAGGTCTGAAAGTTGCTCACGAAGTCTCTCGGGACGTGCGAGCTATTCATCTCAACGCCCAGCAGGCCCATTGGAAAGTTCATGCCTGCGCGGGTTGCAATGCCTTCATCCTTGACACGTTCATCGTTCGGATCCGGGTTGGTGGTGGGCGCCTTGTTTCCGAGCGAAAGCAAATAATCGTACTCCGTGGGATTGGCCGCGGGCCTGTCCATGGCAAGACTGAATTCGAAGTCGAACTGGTTGTTCGGGTTGCCGAGCGAGTTCATGAACGGATGCGAGAACGGGAAGTCGCCGCCGACCACACGTGGATTTACCGCCCAGCCAGCAGTGCCAACGATAGTGTCGTCATACTCGGTATCAGGAGAGAGCGGTTGAATCCACTCAGAGGCTTGATCCAGGGGGAAGGTCTTTCCCTGTCCAATCTTTGCCAGAAGAGTTTGCAGAGCAGCACTTGCCTGCGCGATCGACGTGGCGTCCAGAGGATTTTGAATATCGAGAATATTCGCCGGCGCCAGAACCAAGTTTGCCTTTGTCCAGGCCGAATTGTTGGACCAGACTATTGTGCTGGGCGGTTGAAGCGTTCCGGCAAATGTCGCAGCATCTGGGAAATTTACCGAGATGCTCGTGGCGCCGAGAATCTTACCGTGGGCGGTTGGACGTCCGTATGCCGACATATCAATTGAGATGGAAACGCCGGTCAGGGCAATGACAGGTCCAGCAACGCCGCCGCTCGCCCATACGCCATTTAGATCGAACAGCAAGGCAAATTTTGTCCAGGCTGAATTGTTGGACCAGATTATTGTGCCGGGCGGTTGAAGCGTTCCGGCAAATGTCGCGGCATCCGGAAAATTTACCGAGATGCTCGAAGCGCTAAGAATGGTGCCCTGGGCGGTTGGGCGCCCATATGCCGACATATCGACGGAGAATGAATTGGAGAACACGGTGATGACCGGACCTGGTGCACCGCCGCTTGCCCACATACCATTCAGATCGATCAGGGTTGCTATAGAGGCCATCTTCTAAGTCCTCCGGGAACAGACCGTGTCTCTTCTTATAGAAATGCTTAAGGCTGCCGAACCCCGTGGCCGTCTGACTGAGATTGCAACGCATAACGTCGTGAACGTCTAATTCGATGTGCAACCAGAAGCGCACAGATAATCACTGGAACGGTAAGAAACATCGCTTCGGTCATACCTGAACCGCCATCAGGCGAAACATGAAAGAGTGTTTCGATGAAATCCATATACGGTTGCCCTCGCCTTCCTAAGACAGGAAATTCCTAAATGGTGCGACTCACCCGGGGCCCTTATGGTTCGTAAAGATAATCAGTCATCCCAGTGGTATTTTCAAGTCGGAGCGAAGGGAATAACTCAAATGCGGCGATTTGCCGTCGAATACTGCACTTCGCCGAAGCGTTTTCTATCATCACTCATTCGGTTCGGTCGTTGCTAAATCGCCAAGTCATTCGTCGAGCCGTAGAGCGCGGTATTTGCCACACACTCCACAAAGTCGAAAAAAATCTCGCGAACTTTCGACATCGATTGCAATCGCGAGTAAACTTGTGTCGGTCCAAACCCTCCCCCGGTCTATTCATTTCATTTCACTGGATGGAAGAAGCCAATGGCCGCCAAATTCGACCACATCGTCGTTCTCATGCTTGAGAACCGCTCCTTTGACCACATGCTCGGGCGGTTGTACCACCATGACAACCCTGACCCGTATCACATCGTCCCGCGCGGGCAGAGTTTCGACGGTGTATCCGATGACATGTTCAACAACCTGCTTCCGACTGGGGGGACCGCGACGTCTTCGGCGGTCAAAGCCCATCGGGCGATTAACTTCGCTACGCCGGTCAAGTGGGATATCGACCACAGCTTCGACAGCGTCAAACTACAGATCAACGGTACGGCGCCGCCGGGTTCAGAGATGAAAGGCTTCGTCGCCAGCCGCATTGCCGCGTTGAAGAGTTCGCAGCCAACTCACACGATTACCCAGGCCGAGATGGCCGAGCCGATGGCCGGCTTCAGCCCCACCACCCACAACGTATCCGGCGCAGGACCATTCTCTGCCGCCACCGTCATCAACACTCTGGCGCTCAACTTTGCTGTCTGCGACAACTGGTACGCCTCCGTTCCCGGCCCAACCTTCCCCAACCGCTCCTTCCTGCATGCCGGTACATCCAACGGCTTCGTCTCCAATAGCGATCCAGGTTCCAACCCCTCGACCTTTAAGAAGTGGTCCACGAAACACGCGCCGACAATCTTCAACAGGCTCAAGGACGCGAAGTTGAAGGCCAATATCTACCACAGCCATGGCGGCCCGGGAGCTTTTCCCGCCCTGGTCTATGAGCTTCATCCGACGATTACGAAGGCCGATTTTCCGCCGCAAACCTTCGAACAGTTCCGGAGCGATGCCAGCAACGGCACTTTGCCGGAGTACTCCTTCATCGAACCTGAGATAGCAGGCAGCGATACGAACTGGCTGCCAAACGATCAGCATCCGGCCCGCGACATTCGCTACGGCGAGGATTTGATCCAGCAGACCTATCAGGCCATCACATCCCACAAAAACTGGGCGAACACGCTGTTCATCATCACCTACGACGAACATGGCGGCTTCTTCGACCACCGCTATCCGCCCGACGCTGTCCCGCCGGACCTCGGTGTCTCCGAAGAGAACTATCGCTTCAATCAGTACGGCGTTCGCGTGCCCGCGGTACTTATCTCCCCGCGCATTCCTGCCGGAACTATCTTCCATCCCGACAGCGGCCACGTCGACCATACCGCGGTGATCAGGACCATCTGCAAGCGATGGAATCTGCCCGTACTCACCACTCGCGACGCCGTCGCCTGCGACCTCTCCGAAGTGCTGACAGATACCGTTCGCACCGACATACCCACCATCCCTAAAGTACAGCTCCCTGCGAACCAGCCTAATAACCTCCCGCTCAATGATCTGCAGCGAGACTACCTTGGTCTGATCGCAGATAACCGCGGCATCAAGTTGCCCCACCTCGAAACCGAGAACGACGCGCGAACCTTTATGGCCAAAATCGCAAAAACTATCGTCGAACCGGCATTGTAGCCACCGGCACCTGCTCGACAATCTCAATCCCAAACCCCTGGAGCGCAGGCACATGTGTCGGCCGGTTCGTCAGCAAGCGAATCTTGTGAATTCCCAGATCCGAAAGAATCTGTCCGCCCAATCCCACTTGCCGCAAAGTCCGATGTGCCCGGTCCTCACAATCCCGCATCCGGTGAAACACTACTCGCGCCGGCGCAACTCCTTTATCGACGCCAAAACCTGCGCTCCCGTTATGCAGATACACGAGTGCCCCACGTCCAGCCTCTGCAATCATGCGCAGCGAATTCTCGACCAGCGCCCTGCAATCACACAGGGTTGTCGAAAACACGTCCCCGGCAAGGCAATGCGTATGCACTCGCACCAGCACCGACTCGTCGCCGCTCACATCTCCTAAAACAAGAGCGACGTGCGACTCACCGCCATCCACCTCGCTCTCATACGCAATCATTCGGAAATCGCCGTGTTCCGTAGGCATCAACGATTCCGCGACACGGTGGATATACCGCTCATTTTGTAACCGGTACCGGATCAAATCCGCCACCGTCATCATCTTCAACCCATGCGTCTCGCAAAACTTAATAAGATCCGGTACCCGCGCCATCGTGCCGTCATCATTCATGATCTCGCAGATCACGCCCGACGGCACCAATCCCGCCATCCGCGCCAAATCAACGGAAGCCTCTGTCTGACCTGCCCTGACCAACACACCACCTTTACGCGCTCGCAACGGAAACACATGTCCCGGCCGTGCTAGATCGAAGGCCGTCGAACTCGGGTCGATCGCCACCTTGATCGTCTGCGCCCGGTCCGCCGCAGAAATCCCCGTCGTCACCCCTTCACGTGCTTCAATGCTCTCCGTAAACGCCGTCCCAAACCGCGAAGTATTCTCCTGCGTCATCGGCCCCAGCCGTAGATAATCCGCGCGCTCTTCGGTCAGTGTCAGGCAGATCAACCCACGCCCAAACTTCGCCATGAAGTTGATCGCCTCAGGCGTAACGAACTCCGAAGCCAACGTTAGGTCGCCTTCATTCTCGCGATCCTCATCATCGACCACGACGACCATTCGTCCCGCTTTGATCTCCGCAACTGCCTCGGCAACATCTGCAAACATAAACGTTCCTCTGAACTTCACTTTTATCGATGTATCCAATGCTACGCCGGTCGCAAAGAAGAAAAGCCACCCTCAATTGGGTGGCTTTACTTTTTACAATCGAATGACAAAAGAATCACGACGCTATTACAGCGTGGACTCGATCTCAAAACCCCAGGCCTCCAGCAGCGCCTCAGGGATGTACTTCGAATTTTTATTCCGCCGGGCCCACTCGCGAAGACGGGTCGAACGAATGTACTGGTCCGGTGTAAGCTTGTACTCCTTTACGACCTGCTCAAACGATGTGACCGTCGGAACTACCGGTCCAATCGGCTCTGGCTTGCCCCAGTTGGGGTTACCACGACGCTTTGCCATAGGCTATCTTTACCTCTTTAGAATTAAACTTCCGACTTTCAGTTCACGCTCACTGGGAAATTGCAGCAGTATTCATTCTAAGGCATTTATGGCTGAAAAGCAAGGACACGCCCCTTGCCAAACTAGCCGCGGACGCACCCTCCCTTTCCTCAAAACTCCAACCTCCTCACCGTTGAGCCGAGGCATAAAACTTCACCATGTCCGCCTTAAGCTCTTTGAGCGCTTCGACATTCAGATAAACCATGTGCCCGGCCGGATAGTAACCAAACTGCACATTCCCCACGAGATTCGCAGGAAGATCCATATGGCTTAGGTCATATTCGGTCGAATAAAACGGCGTAGCCAGATCAAAATAGCCGTTCGCTGAAAACACCTTCAGGTGTGGATTCTTCCGTATTGCATCTGACAAATCGACGGCGACATCCGGCTGTGTCTGCTCTCCCCCACGACCGCCGCCGCCTCCACCCTGAGCGCCAGCAGGCCGATGGTGAAAGTCCCAATTCTGGTTCAGCCCTGGTCCGGAAAGATAGTACGGCTCCTGGCTCATGTACTTCAGTTCCTTCTGAACATATTCGTGAAAAGCCCCAACATACACGCCACTAATGCCCGTATCCGATGGATCGTACCCAGGATTCTCTCCCGCTGCATCCGGATCCCATCCCTCAAACCGCGCATCGTACCGCCCCAGAATCCGTTCATCCCCACGCAGCAGTTCTTTGCGGAACCGCGTCGCCGAAATCTTCAGCTTCGACTCCTTCACGTACTCCACGCTCAACCCTGTAATCGCAGCAACCTTCGCTGCAATCGCATCAAACTCTGCAGCAGGCAGCTTGTCGCCCTGTGCCAAAGCTTCGGTGTAAGGACCACGTGCAAACACACGCGCCTGCTGCACCCACTCCGCCATGCTCACATTGGTCTTCACCTTCTTGTGGTAGTGAGCAATCGCCGCATACGAGGGCAGATACCCGATCGATTCGTAGTCAAGCCCGGGAGCTCGCCGGTTGTAATTCAGAATCGAGGACAGCAACGTCACTCCATTAAATTCAATCCCATCGTTCTGCAACGCAGCAACCAACCCGGCCGACCGCGTCGTCCCATAAGACTCGCCAAACAGGAACTTCGGCGAGTTCCACCGCTGATTCACCGTCAAATACCTAACAATAAACTTCTCAAACGCGTGGATGTCCTGATCGGTCCCCGCAAAATCCTTCGCTGTCCCCTTACCGACGGCTCGCGAAAATCCGCACAGGGGCGCGTCGATAAACACCAGATCGCTTTTATCGATCAAACTCTCCGGATTCTGCACCCACTCAAACGGCGCCGGTCCGGTAGCCTCCGGACTATGCGTAATCACTCTCACCGGCCCGAGCGACCCCATATGCAGCCAGATCGTCGCCGAACCTGGGCCACCGTTATAGAAAAACGTAACCGGCCGACCCTTCAAGTCCACCCCGTCTTCGGTATACGCCGCATAGAAGATGCTTCCATTGGCCTTGTCCTGATCGTCACGAATCAGCAGGTTGCCCGCTGTAGCCGTATAGTGAACAGTCCGTCCCCCGGCCGACCAGTCATGTTTCGTCACTGCAGTCGTCTCAGGCGGAATCGGTGTTCCCTGGTCTTCTCGTGCGTTCTGGCCCTCCCCCGCGGCGGCTCGCTGCTGTCGACCCTCCGTAGCCTGCGCAAACGCAGCGGTTGCAATCATGCAAGTCAATAATGCGAACGTCCCGAGCTTTGACACGCGAGACACAAGCGAAGACACCGAGCCCTTGGCCAGATTCAATTTCATTCTCCCGAAACAGATTGTTGGAATGGGTGAAACGTCGTTGTGAGTGGGATTATCATAACTCGCAAACGCTCCATGACCAGTATTTTTCATGTTGCGTCTTTTTTGAAAACCCACTCGTCTGCACAGGGTTGGCCGTCGTACGATTACTCGCAGCATCCAACGGAATGAGGTCCACTCATGAGCCCCGCATCCTGCACCGACTCCCTCCTCGATCTAGAAGAATCGCTCAACGAAACTCCCGACCATCCTTCCACTCCCGCCGAGATCGAACTCTCCCGCCGCACCTTCATCAAAACAACCGGCTTCCTCACTGCCGCAGTCGCAACCGGCCTTCCTCACCTCGCCGACGCCCAGGACGGCCAGACGCTGGCCATAACAACTCCGCAGATGGCGCAACTGACCCTCAAGGTCAACGGCACCTCGAAGGCTCTCACGCTCGACACTCGCACCTCGCTCCTCGACGCCCTGCGCGAACACCTCCAGCTCACAGGAAGCAAAAAGGGTTGTGATCACGGCCAGTGCGGAGCCTGCACCATCCTCGTCGACGGCCGCCGCATCAACTCGTGCCTCACTCTCGCCGTTACAGCCGAAGGTGCGGAAATCACAACCATCGAAGGCCTCGCCAAAGGTGACGAGCTGCATCCCGTCCAGGCCTCTTTCCTCGAACACGATGGCTTCCAGTGTGGCTACTGCACTCCCGGCCAGATCTGCTCTGCGGTCGCACTTCTTCAGGAGCACAAGCACAACACTCTGAGCACCGTCTCTTTCGAAACCGGAAGCACCGCTCACCCCGAGCTCACCGACAACGAGATTCGCGAGCGCATGAGCGGCAATATCTGTCGTTGTGGAGCCTATCCCAACATCGTCGCCGCAGTCCGTCACGCCGCGAAAGGAGTCCGCGCATGAACCCCTTCCAATATCAGCGCGCCACATCGCCCGACGAAGCCGTCCACGCTGTCTCCGTTCGCGGAGCGAAGTTCCTCGGTGGCGGCACCAACCTCGTCGACTTGATGAAGTACAACGTTGAACACCCCAGCACGCTCATCGACGTCACTCACGTCGGCTTCGATCAGATCGCGACCACCGGCACCACCACAATCGTCGGAGCAGGGGTTCGCAACAGCGATCTCGCCAACCACGAAGCCATTCGCACCAACTACCCCCTACTCTCCCAGGCGCTTCTCAGCGGAGCATCCCCGCAACTTCGCAACATGGCAACCACCGGCGGCAACCTCATGCAGCGTACTCGCTGCTACTATTTTATGGATACTGCCTTCCCCGCCTGCAACAAACGCACTCCGGGGTCGGGCTGCGCTGCCATCAAAGGCTTCAACCGGATCCACGCCATCCTTGGCGCCAGGGGAGGAAGCGAAGGTCACACCGAGTGCATCGCCACGAATCCCTCCGACATGAGCGTCGCTCTCGCTGCACTCAACGCCACCATTCACGTCACTGGCCCCAAAGGCAAGCGCATCATCCCAATCACCGACTTCCATCGCCTCCCCGGCGACACTCCAAACATCGACACCAATCTCAAGTCCGACGAACTCATTACCGCAGTCGAACTGCCCGCTCCGAAATTTGCAAAGCACTCCTATTACCTCAAAGTCCGCGACCGCCAAAGCTACGCTTTTGCTCTGGTCTCTGTGGCTGCCGGTCTAGAAATAAATGGCAACACCATCCGTTCAGCCGGTCTTGCTCTTGGCGGAGTTGCCCATAAGCCCTGGCACTCCTCCGACGCAGAAAAATCTCTCATCGGTGCAACCGCCAGCTCTGACGCCTTCAGGCGAGCAGCCGACCTCGCCGTCGCCGGAGCTGTTCCCCGTGAACACAACGCCTTCAAGATCGAGCTAGCCAAACAAAGTATCGTGCGCGCCTTCACCCTCGCCGCACAAGGAGTCCAGGCATGATCGCCCTCGACGAAATCGCAACCCCGACTAAACCCGAACGGCGCGAACTCGCAACTCGCTATGACGCACTCGCCAAAGTAACCGGCCGCGCCAAATACGCAGCCGAATTCCCCACTGAAAACGTAGCCTACGCCTATGTCGTTCAGGCAACCATTCCTTCAGGCACGATCGCGTCCATCGATCAGGAAGCGGCCAGCCACGCCTCTGGTGTCCTCTCCGTCATCACTCCATTCAACACCCCAAAACTCGCCGTTCCCGGCACCGTCAATATTCTTCAGGACGATAAAATCCTCTTCAGCGGCCAACCTATCGCCATCGTTGTGGCGCGTTCTCTGCTCGAAGCCCGCCAGGCTGCAAAGCTTCTCCGTATTCAATACAAAGACCAGCCTGCAAAACTCGACTTCAACACTCTTCTCAAAGGTGCCCGGCCGCCCAAACGTGGCGGCTCGACCCGTCGCGGCGATGCGGAGGCCTCGCTCGCGAAAGCCGCTGTCGTCGTCGACCAGACTTACTCAACTCCGATTCAGAATCACAATCCGATGGAACCCCACGCCACCATCGCCTCATGGGACGGTGACAAACTCAGTCTCTACGACGCCACACAAGGTATCTCAGGAGTTCAGGGCTCACTCGCCCGCGCCTTTTCGATTCCTCCCGCCAACGTTCACGTGCAATGCCCGTACACCGGCGGCGGATTCGGCTGCAAAGGCTACGTCTGGTCTCACACGATCCTCGCTGCCCTTGCAGCCAAAGTCGCTCAGCGTCCCGTCAAGCTCGTCCTGGAGCGCGAGCAGATGTTCGGCCCTGTCGGCTCTCGTCCCAACACGTATCAACACATCAAGCTCGCCGCCTCTCCCGACGGCAAGCTCCTTCTCGTGCAACACGACTCCACATGCTACACATCACTCATCTCCGATTGGGTCGAAAGCGCCGCAGCCTCTACCGAGATTCTCTACGCCAGCGAATCGCTCACCACCGCTCATAACGTCGTTGAAATGAACCTTGGCATGGGCACATGGATGCGAGCTCCCGGCGAGGCCACCGGCAGCGTCGGCCTCGAGATCGCCCTCGACGAACTCGCCGAAAAACTCAACATCGATCCCGTCCAGCTTCGTCTCATCAACTACGCCGAAAACGATCCCCGCCAGGGCAAGCCGTGGACGAGCAAACATCTTCGCGAGTGCTACTCCCAGGCCTCCGACCGCTTCGGCTGGTCCAAACGCAAAGCAAAGCCCGGTCAGGTACGCGAAGGCAACAAACTCATTGGGTACGGCATGGCCACCGCCAACTACGGCGCAGGCCGCCGCCCCTCAGCGGCAGTCGTACGCATTCTCCCCAACGGCCGTCTCTTCGTCGGCGTCGGTACTCAGGACATCGGCACCGGAACATACACTATCCTCGCCCAGACCGCGGCCGACACCTTCAACATGGACCCCACGCTCGTCGACGTCAAACTCGGGGACACAACCCTTCCGCCCTCCGGTGGCTCTGGTGGATCCACTACGGCCGCGTCGGTCTGTCCCGGAGTCTACGACGCCGCTATTCAGGCCAAACTCAAACTAGCGCAGCTCGCCATCGCCGACTCGCAATCTCCGCTCCACGGAGCAACCGCCGAAGACATTCACACGAGAGACGGCAAACTCTTCCTCAAATCCACGCCGGATAAATCCGAGACCATAACCACACTCCTGGCACGCAATGGCAATCAAACGATAGAAGCCACCGCCACCTCCGAGATGCCCAAAGATCGCGACTCATTCTCCTCGCACTCCTGGGGAGCCATCTTCGCCGAAGTTGCCGTCGACGCCCATACCCACATGGTTCAGGTGCGCCGCATGGTCGGTACCTACGATATCGGCACCCTCATCAACCACACCACTGGCACCAACCAACTCGTCGGCGGCGTTGTCTGGGGGGTTAGCATGGCCCTTCACGAAGAAACCCTCATTGACACCACCTATGGCCGCACCATCAACGAAAACTTCGCCGAATACCACGTCCCCGTCAACGCCGACATCCACGAGATTGACGTCACCGCTGTCGGAATTCCCGACTACAAATTCAATCCGCTCGGCTCCCGAGGCATAGGGGAAATCGGCATCACCGGAGCCGCAGCCGCCATCGCCAACGCCATCTACAACGCCACAGGCAAACGTGTCCGCGATCTGCCGATCACCCTCGACAAAATCATGCAAGCCTGACTTGCACATCCCTGCCCGTCCCTATATGCTTCCCTGCAATCACCACAGGAAAAACTAGCGGAGGGCAGGATGAGCAACATTCGACTCAACTGGATAGCGATCCTCGTCGCAGCAATCGCATCATTTCTCTTCGAAGCGCTTTGGTACAGCATCTTCATGAACGAATGGCTCCTTGGTATCGGCCGCACCAAAGAGTGGCTCATGTCTTCTGGCATGAATCCCTCCATTCAATACGGAGTCGCGATCCTCTGCGCCGTCATCGTCGCCGCGGTTCTCAGCATCTGCATTCAGGCCTCTGGCGCGCAGACTGCCACGCGTGGCATCCTCTGCGGCGCTGTAATCTGGTTCGGCTTCATTGCCACCAACTTGGCCACCGAGTACATCTTCGAAGTCCGCACTCTTCAGATCTTCTGTATCAATGCAGGCTTCGCTCTGATTGACCTGATCGTTATGGGCGCAATCGTCGGAGCATGGAAGAAAAAACACGTCGAACATTCAAAAACCGCCCAATTCGGCTAATCGTGCTCATTGGACCGTTGCTACAAAAGCCGCTCTGCAGTTTGCCTTGCGATGCTCAACGAGAAGAAAAACAAATGGACCGTCCAAAGCCTGTCTGGTTCAAGGAATAGATTCAAAGCTTGAGAAACATTGTTGTGCTTCTTGCACGGCTTCAGCCATGGCGTGCAAGAAGTCCGAACGCAATTACCTCGCCGTGTCCAGATGAAACGCCTGGGTGTACGGCTCCACGGGATAACCCGCCTTCTTCCACGCCGCCAGTCCGCCCGTCAGAATCTTCACGCGCGTAAACTTCAGTTCCCGAGCCCTTGCCAGAATCATCCTGCTCGTCTCATCATTCACACACGTGCAGTAAATCACCGAATTCTGATCTCGAGGAAACGACGCCGTCTGCTCCACCAGGTCTTTCGGCGGAATTCTCTTCGCCCCCGGAATGATCTCCGAATACGCAAGAAAATCCAGGGGCTGTCTTACATCAAACAAAAGCACCTCATTGGCATCCAGCAACTCATGAAGCTTCTCCGGCCCGACGCTGTTCTCTTCCAGCTCACGCTTCTTTCGCGTCTGCCTCATCTTGACCAGACCAAAGATCAACGCGCCAACCGTCACAACGCCAATCGCGATCCAAATCATACTGCTCGCCCTCCAATGTCGTTTGATTATCTGATTGACCCACTCTACTGAAAGATGCCTGATTCTTTACGGCAGCTGGCTCCGCCGCGATGCTAATCTTTACTCGAATAAGGAGAACAAGATGCATGGCACTGTAAGACTGTGCCTTGCCACAGTCCTTGTCACTTCGCTAATTCCCCTCGCATCTTCCGAACCCTTTGCGCAATCCACACCTGCCGACAAGCAATCTGATAGCTCCACGAAACCGCCCAAATGCGTCCTAATCCCGACGCCTCGGGCATCTATCACATCGGCGATGGCGTAACTGCTCCGGTGCTCGTCTATTCGGTAGAACCACAGTTTTCAGCGAAAGCACGAAAACTCAAAATCTCCGGTTGTTCTGTTGTGTTCGAGTTCATCGTCGAAACTGACGGCAACGTGCAAGAAATGGACCTTGTCAGATCCTGCGCCGAAGACTTCAAGGGCAAGAAAGATCGCGAAGCGGCCCAGTCGTTAGATCCTGAAGCTCAGAAAGCCGCCAGCCAATATCGATTTGATCCAGCACAATTCAACGGCCACGCTGTGCCCGTCAAGTTGAAGGTCGAGGTTAGATTCCAGACCTTTTGATACGTATCTGTCTCTATTCCCCTCGATTTCCTTATCTGCCAAAGACGAACAATATGCGAAACTCAAGAAGCTGATGAACCTCGCCTCCCTGCTCCACAAAACCTTCGGCCACGAATCCTTTCGAGCCAATCAGGAAGCCGTCTGCCGCGCTGCCGCCGACGGCCGCGACGTCCTCCTCGTCATGCCGACAGGCGCAGGAAAATCTCTCTGCTACCAGCTGCCCGCCATCGCTCGCGGAGGCACCGCCCTCGTCATCTCTCCGCTCATCGCCCTCATGGACGATCAGGCTACCAAACTCGCCTCCCTCGGCCTCCGTGTAGCCCGCATCCACTCCGGCCTCTCCCGCGAAGAAGCCCGTCAGGCCTGCCGTGACTATCTCGACGGTCAGCTCCAGTTCCTCTTCATCGCACCCGAGCGCATGCGCGTCCCTAACTTCCCTGAGATGCTCGCCCGCCGCAAGCCAGCTCTCATCGCCATCGACGAGGCCCACTGCATTTCAGCCTGGGGCCATGACTTCCGTCCCGACTACCGCACCCTCGGCGATTTCCTTCCCGCCCTTCGCCCGGCCCCCGTCATTGCACTCACAGCAACAGCAACGCCCACCGTTCAGACAGACATCATCACCCAGCTTCAACTCGACAACCCCAAACTTTTCATCCACGGCTTTCGCCGTCACAACCTCGCCATCGAAGTCGTCGAACTCTCCAAACCTCGCCGCAACGAATTCACCGCCAATCTCCTCAAAGAAAAATCCAACCGTCCTGCCATCGTCTACGCTCCTTCGCGCAAATCCGCCGAAGAACTCGCCGCACAATTAGGCAACGCTGCCGAGCCCTACCACGCCGGCCTCGACCCAGTCACTCGCGAGCGTGTCCAGCGCCAATTCCTCGCCGGCAAACTCGAGGTCGTCGTCGCCACCATCGCCTTCGGCATGGGCATCGACAAGCCTGACGTCCGCACTGTCGTCCACACCGCACTTCCCGGTTCCGTCGAGCAGTACTACCAGGAGATCGGCCGCGCCGGACGCGATGGCCAGCCATCCCGCACCGTCCTCCTCCACTCCTTCGCCGACCGCAAGATGCACGACTTCTTTCTCGAGCGCGACTACCCCGCAATCACCGAGCTCGCACGCGTAGCCGCACTGCTCACCCCCGACTACCAACTCCCCGACATTCTCCGTCAACGCCTCAGGATGGACGCGGAGTCGTTCGACAAGGCAGTAGAAAAACTCATCGCGCAGGGCGCTGCCACAATCGATATCGCAGGCAACGTCCGTGCCACCGAAGTCACAACCTCCCGCTCTGCATGGCGCAAGGGTTACGACGAACAACTCACGTTCCGCCGCGATCAGATCGATCGCATGGTCCAGTTTGCCGAAACGCCGCAATGCCGTATGGCCGCTCTCATCCAGCACTTCGGTGACACCGCCGACGGCCTCCGCCCCTGCGGCCACTGCGACTTCTGCTCCCCGCAAAGCGCCACCGCGCAAATCTTCCGCATCCCAACGCCCGAAGAAGCCCGCCAACTCCGAGCCATACTCGAAGCACTCGAAGGTCAGTCCCGCTCCACAGGAAAACTCCACACTGAACTTTCTAGCGGCCCTCTCCGCAACACCGAAGCCGCCAACAGAAAAATCTTCGACACTCTCCTCGATGCCCTCGTTCGTGCGGGTCTCATCGCGCTCACCAGCGAGCAGTGGACCAACCCCGAAGGAAACCTCATCACCTTCAAAAAGGCCTCTCTGACCCACGAGGGCCGCATGTTCAGCGGCCCTCTCCCACCCGGCGTCCTCATCAAAGATTCCTCAGCCAACACTCAAACATCGCCCAAACGAAAAAAAGCCACCGCTAACACAACTTCAAAGAAGTCCAAAGCCGAACGAAAGCAAGCAACCACCTTCTACACCAGCGAACAAAAATCTCTCGAAGCTAATCTTCGCTCCTGGCGCAAATCCGAGGCCGCAAAGACCGGCAAGCCAGCCTTCATCGTCTTCAGCGACACGGTCCTTCAAAACCTCATCCTCGCCGCCCCAAACAATCTCAACGAACTCCGCACCATCTCCGGCATAGGGCCCGACAAAATCGACCGATACGGCGCCGAAATCATAGCCATCTGTCGCAGCGCAATCCTAAACAAGATCGCCACACCAAAACTTTCAGTTTCACAATCGATCAAAAAAAGCTCTGTCTCAACCACTGTAAAAAAAGCTCCATCATCTCGACCGAAAGTGACATCCTCTCCTGACGCAGTGAAGCAGCCCGCTCTGAGCTTGCCGAAAGGACTCCCGCTTTTCGCGAGTGACCGCACGTCATCCCCAGAAACCTTCGTTCGGCCTCGTATGGCCGAACCCATCGAAAACCTAACCCCCGCCCAACAGGCTCTCGACCATCGCCTCCGCGAGTGGCGCCAAACCGAATCCGAAAGACTCAACCTCCCTCTCTTCTTCGTCCTCGCCTCCACCACCCTCCGGAATATTGTCCTCGCCCGCCCGCAATCTCTCTCACAACTCAAAACCATTCATGGCCTCACCACTGAAAAGGTGGAAAAATTCGGCCCAGGCATCCTCGAGATCTGCACAACCTGACTGTCCTGCACCGGACTGAATGACTATTCATTTGGCCCCCGCTGTGCTAACGTCCCAACCAGAGCCATGCCCACACCCGACACCGCCCGCCACACGCCAGCCTCGATGGACCCCCGCACAATTGACGAGCGCGCCAACCACTGCTTCGGCTGCGGCCCTGCCAATCCCCAAGGTCTCCACCTCGTCTTCACCACCGACGCCTCCGATCCCGAACACATCACTGCCACTGCACATCTCCAGCTCGATCGCATGCACGAAGGCCCTCCCGGCCACATCCACGGAGGCATCGTCGCCGCACTCCTCGACGAAGCCATGAGCAAGCTCAATCGTCCTCTCAACGTCCTCGCCATGACCCGCCACATGGAAGTCGACTACCTTAAACCCGCCCCTCTCTATCAGCCGCTCGTTCTTGTCGCACGTCATCTCACTCGAGCCACCAAACCCGACGGTACCCCCGACCGCAAGCTCTTCCACCAGGCTGAACTTCAGCGCCCCGACGGCACCGTCCTCGCCCGCAGCAAAGGCCTCTTTATCGCCCTTGACGAACGCGTCCTCGCAGCCGCAGGCTTCTCTGCACCCCAGCCATAATCACGCGACTAAATGGTTTCGCGAAATGCCGAGACTCTGCAGTTACCCGCGTGAGGCCATTCAATACAAGTATCCCAGCACGACACATCGATCCTGCCGAAATTCGCTGCCGATAAAACGCGGCGCATTCCCTCTCTTGTCTGAAACGATTCGCAGTGCCTTCGCGAGAGGGGAAAACGAAAATTGGACCCGCCAAAATGAAGTGCAACACCATTCGCCAGAACGTATGAGCGATAGGTAATTGCTTGCACGCGCCTCCACAGTGGACCAGCTTTGATCTCGGCGCGTAGTTCCGCAACAGTGAATGTATATGGATGAAGCTTCAGTTTTAGTTCACCGCCCACCTTAAGAACTCTTCGCATCTCCCGCAATGCAACAGGGATATCCATGTAACACATCGCCACACGAGAGATCACGACATCAAACCGCTGATCAGAAAATGGAAGCTCCTCCCCTCGACCTTGGACAAAGACAAACTGAGGGAAATTTACCCGTCCTTGGGCCAGAGATTCTTCATCAAGATCGAGGCCCACCATCTCCAATCTAGTGTCATCGTTCCTCACCGTAAGCCGAGCCTCAAGCTCTTCGCGTAGCGAATCTCCAGCGCCGCACCCCACATCCAGAATCCTGATCGTTCCCGTATCCTCGTCAGAACCGGAAGCCGACGCCGCCTGAGAATTATCGAGCTTCGCTCCCGTAGCCCTCGGCAAATGCGCCTTCACCTGTTTCCCCTTTACCGCTGAAACATCACGCACTGGCCCTTGTAATTAATCTGAACACTAACAAATGATCGAAGGACATCCTGTCCAACAATTCCTCCGATCTTCCTGCCATAGATCTTCGATAGAAGTTGAAGATCGGCAACCTCAATTGGCTGCTGCTTCCACGCTTCCTGCCCTATTTCGAAATCAGCAGTCCGCACGACGATATCCGCATCGAGCCCCAGGCCTCGGCTCTTCATTCGTGCCGCTTGGAGTTGCACTGCCGATATCCCAAATACACTTGCGTCAACCATCGAATGACTGGCGCCGGTGTCGAGAATCATCACCACCGGCCGCCCATTCACCGACGCATCCACAAGGATCGTCCCGGTACCTTTATCCGAAATTAGTCGCACCCCGGTGCTCCCTCTGGGAAGATCCTCGGCGACCAGAATATTGGACGAGATACCCACAACCGAAGCGAAAAGCAAGAGCAGTGCGGTGAAGTTACGACTGGTCCTATTCATTGCAACGTAGTTTATCAAGCGAAGCTTGATTCGCCTTATCCGGCTTCACCCCAGTACCCCTGATCCTCCAGAAAATATTCCTCATCCCACGTATGCATCATGGTCTTGAAGAACATCCAAACCATCTTGCCATGCCCTAGTTTCTGGAATCGCCGGTTTGTTGTCAGAATCCGTCCACGCACAATCCGAAACCGGATCCGTGCTACCCCCTTCGACAACAAGTAATCCTCGGCAAAAAGGGCCTTCTCATTAAACCCACCCAACTCCCAAAATACCTCACGGTCAAATAGCATAAACATCCCGGTAGCAAAAGGCTTCGTTACAGACCCCACCCTCTGCATCAAGTTATTTCCCGCATAAAGCAAGTCATCAAAAAAGCTTCCTTCACGGCAAGCGATATTCGTCGTCGCCAGATGCAGCCTTCGCCGCTCCATCCTCCACATCGCCCTGCGCAATAACGTAGGCTCTGGCAACTCCACATCCGCGTCCAGAAACAGCACATACTTTGTCGTCGCCAGCCGAGCCCCTGCATTCCGTCCCACCGAAGGCAGTCCACCCTTTACCACCTCAACTCTCAACTGATCACAAAACCCGAGCGCCACTTCAACTGTTCCATCCGTTGACCCGGCATCCGCCACCAGAACGCGCGTCTCCGCCATGCCTACATAGTCCTGTCGGCACAGAGACTCCAGCAACCGAGGCAGCATGGTAACTTCATTCTTCGCCGGAATCACAATCGTCAGTTCAGCGGCCATCCAATCCTCCCCAAATGATCAGTCGGCGCCAAACACACCGGTGCCGTCCCTCTACAGTGACCTCGTCACCCTGTAACGGATGTCAATCCAAATTGAATTTCCAGCAAATCCTTCATCCCCCGACTCAACCTGAGTAACCCGCGCTACCCTCAAATAGAGCATTCTTGTCCGCACAGACCCATGCCGTCCGCGGTCCCTCACTTGTCTCCCAACAAAAACTGCTAAACTTAAGAGTCTCGCGGAAACTCAAAAGCACCATGCGCCCACCGCCGCGCAGCAGACACAGCATTTAGGAGAACGCCCCATGGCAGATGACAACCACAACGGCAACTTCGGCAACTCGTCCATCCGGCTCAAACTAGGCCTCGCCGAGATGCTCAAAGGCGGCGTCATCATGGATGTCATGAACGTTGAGCAGGCCCGCATCGCCGAAGAGGCCGGGGCTATCTCCGTCATGGCTCTTGAGCGCGTCCCCGCCATGATCCGCGCCGAAGGTGGCGTAGCCCGCATGGCCAATCCAAAACTCATCAAAGAGATCATGTCGGCCGTCACCATCCCCGTCATGGCCAAGGCCCGCATCGGGCACTTCGCCGAGGCGCAGGTTCTCCAGGAGATCGGCGTCGACTTCATAGACGAATCCGAAGTCCTCACCCCGGCCGACGAGACCTACCACATCGACAAGCACGCCTTCACCACCCCCTTCGTCTGCGGCGCGCGCAACCTTGGCGAAGCTCTCCGCCGCGTCGCCGAAGGCGCAGCCATGATCCGCACCAAGGGCGAGCCCGGTACCGGAGATGTTGTCCACGCTGTCCAGCACATGCGCCAGATCGTCCGCGAGATCAAAGCCCTCACCGTCCTCGGCGATGAAGAGCTTTATAACGCCGCCAAAGTCCACGGCGCACCCTACGAACTAATAAAGATGGTCGCCAAAGCCGGCAAACTGCCCGTCCCCAACTTCAGCGCTGGTGGCATCGCCACTCCAGCCGACGCAGCTCTCATGATGCAACTTGGCGCCGAGACCGTCTTCGTAGGGTCAGGTATCTTCATGAAAGAGCGCGCCACCCCCCTCGACGTAGAAAACGATCCGAAGGAACGCGAAGAAGCAGTCTCTCGCGCACGCGCCATCGTTATCGCCACCACCCACTTCAACGACCCCAAGATCGTCGCTGAAGCCAGCGAGTCCGTCACAGGCACAATGAAAGGCCTTGCAGCCGCAGCTATCGAAGAGCAACACCTCATGCAAACCCGCGGCTGGTAGAGGCGCGGGCTGCAGGTTAGATCATCGTTCGTTGAAACACTCCGAATTTTTTACCCGTGGATCCTGTGTCGTACCATCTCGGCTGCGCCCGACACCGTATTGATTTCTCCGACATGGGCTAGGATCGCGACTGGTAGTGAAAATCAATTGCCTTTGAGCACTAAACCTCGCGCCAGCCTCTCCTCCCCGTCAGGGTCGTGCGCCGGCAGATAGACCAGCGGGCGTTCCTCAGCAAGAGCAAGGATCCGCCCAATCGTATCGTGAGCAACAACCGGGTCAGGACTCACCCCGTCCACCTTTCCCTCAAGAAGCAACCGCTGGTTATAGCTCGTGTCTCCGGCAAGAAAACAAGACGGCGAACCGCACACTACAACCGACACATGATCCGGGGTATGTCCCGGCGTCGGCACAACAAGCACATCACCCTTACTCGTAAGCGACATACTCTGTCGAAAGGGTCCAACGGGTTTCTCTTCAAAACGAAGGAACTCCGGCTCCCACCACTTCGGCCACCGATGAGGCAGATAACCCTGCACCTTGCCTCCAAATCCTGCTGCTCGCCGCAGCTCTCCCTCCGCTACCCAAATCCTGCTCCCCGTCAGATGCTTCAATCCTCCTGCATGGTCCGTGTGAAGATGGGTCAACACCACCTGCCGTACATCTCTCTCACCAATCCCCAGCCTCCCAAGTTGTGGCCCAATCTCTTCCTCTGGATGAACCGAAAACAACGCTGCCCGACGATAGAACGGATGCCATCGAGGATGGTAGCCACGCTCATGCACCCGTGCGGTCTCGCCGGTATCCACAACAATCACGCCTTCCTCATGCTCAATCGCCCACGCATAAATCGGAAGCCACTCCGACCAACCCTCATCCATCAGCACATGAGCCATTCTTCCAAGCCCTGTGCCGCGCGACTCCATCTGCGCACATCGTACCTTCACCAGTCCCGTACGAATTGCATGAATTGTCGGCATCGGCCTTCTCTCTTTCCCGTCGGACGTCTCTCTGGCTTTCTCGGATAGGCTCACCGACCAAATTTTTACATCGCTGTGTTCTCTGTTCTAAGCAAGACAACCGTAAGGCCGCTAACATAGTTGAAGGGTCATGCAGAAACCAGAATGAATACACAGATTCTCACAAAAGATGGAGTCGAAAGCCGCGCCGCCGTAGAACGAACCATGTTCCGCGTGCTTGCGGCCGTCAGCTTCTGCCATGTGCTCAATGACATGATTCAGTCATTGCTGCCTTCGATCTATCCCATCCTCAAATCCTCATTCCATCTGAACTTCACGCAGATCGGCTTCATCACTCTCACCTTCCAGGTAACTGCATCCCTTCTGCAGCCGGTCGTCGGACACTACACCGATCGCAAGCCCCTTCCCTACTCCCTTCCCATTGGGATGTGCTTCACGCTCATCGGCCTGTTGCTCCTGGCAGTCGCTCCAACATTCTCTCTGCTCCTTCTCGCAGCAGCACTCATAGGAATGGGCTCCGCGGTCTTCCACCCCGAATCCTCACGCGTCGCCCGCATGGCCTCAGGCGGCAAGCACGGCTTCGCGCAATCCTTCTTTCAAGTCGGAGGAAACACCGGCTCTGCCATCGGCCCCCTCCTCGCAGTCTTCATCGTTCTTCCTCACGGACAGATCGGCTCCGCATGGTTTTCTCTCGCGGCACTTCTTGGCATTTTTATTCTCATTCGGGTCAGCCGCTGGTACAAAGCGCGTCTCGCCCATCTGCAAAGCCGCCCTGCCAAACAGGCAGAAGAACACTCCGCACTCCCGCGCAAGAAAGTCATCATGGCCGTCTCCGTTTTGATCGCACTCGTCTTCTCCAAATACTTCTACCTCGCTGGCCTCACCAGCTATTACACCTTCTATCTGATCGCAAAGTTTCACGTCTCAGTTCAAAGTTCGCAACTGCATCTCTTCGCCTTCCTCGCCGCCGTCGCTGCTGGAACGCTCATCGGCGGCCCCATCGGCGACCGCGTCGGCCGCAAGTCCGTCATCTGGTGCTCCATCCTCGGAGTCCTCCCCTTTACGCTCATCCTGCCTTATGCCAATCTCTTCTGGACAAGTGTCCTCAGCATCATCATCGGATTCGTCATCGCGTCTGCCTTCTCCGCGATCCTCGTCTACGCTCAGGAACTCGTCCCCGGCCGAGTCGGAATGATCTCCGGCCTCTTTTTCGGATTAGCCTTCGGCATGGGAGGCATTGGCGCCGCAGTCCTCGGCAGGCTCGCTGACATGACCAGTATCATCTTCGTCTACAAAGTCTGCGCCTACCTCCCGGCGATCGGCCTGCTCACAGGTCTGCTTCCAAACACGCAGAAGATCGACCGCCAGCCGAAGACGGCATGACACTCCTCGTTTCTCTACAATGAAAAGTAAGCATGCCCGAAAAACCTCTCACAATAGGTGTCCTTGCTCTTCAGGGAGCATTCGAAGCCCACGCCAAAGCTCTCACCGCTCTCGGTGCAACGGCAAAGCTCGTCCGGACTCCAGCCGAACTCGCCAATCTCGACGGACTGATCATCCCCGGCGGAGAATCCACCACCTTCCTCAAATTCCTTGAGCGCGACGGCTTCCTCACCGCTCTGGAATCCTTCATCACTACCACGCCAACCTTTGGCACCTGCGCCGGGGCAATCCTTCTCGCGAAAAACGTAGAGAACCCACCGCAAAAATCTCTCGCAGCCCTCGACATTACCGTCGAACGCAACGCCTACGGCCGACAGATCGACTCCGCCATCCTCACCGAACAGACAAGACTCCCCGGGGGCCCACTCGAAATGGTTTTCATCCGAGCCCCGCGCATCACCCAAACTGGCCAGCAAGTCGAAACCCTCGCCACCCGTGACAACTCCCCCGTCCTTGTCCGCGAAGGCCACATTCTCGCCGCCACCTTCCACCCCGAACTAAGCTCCGATCCCCGCGTTCATCAGCTCTTCCTCGACATCATTCGCAATAAATCTTAACGCGTGAAAAGACACGAGAGAAAAGGCGCCTGTCGAACCTCATTCGCATTACTCCCTTCATAGCCGTCACGGATCTCGACCGTGCCGTCAACTTCTTCACCGATATCCTCGGATTCCAGAAGTACATCCATGCAGGCGGCTACGCCTATTTGCAGCGCTAGATCGCAGGCATGCGCATTCTCGAACAAAAAGATGCACTGCCCGGCACGCATCGTTTGGCCTACTAGATTGATGTGGAAGACGTCGGCGAGCTTTATGCCGTGCTCAAACCAAAGCTCGATACCCTCCCCGCAGAAGATGTTCGAGGCCCGATCGATCAATTCTACGGACAGCGCGAGCTCATCCTGCTCGCTCCCGATGGCAATCTCGCCTTTGGCCACACCATAGCCGAGAAGAAAATATAGCCCCAAACCGAACGCGCTATCCTTGACCTGTGCCCCTCGCCTGCATCGCGCATTCCGTCACCTTTGCGCTTCTATTGGCCCCACCATGGTCTCTTCCTGCGAACGCCAGCGCACACGGCCCCGCACTCGACCATCATCTTCTCCTCAATCTTTGGATCGCTCTCGCTCTCCTCGCACTCGCACACATCATCATCCTTGTCGGTCTGTTCCTGCGTCGCCGCACCGAAGCCACCAATCTCACACGTGTCGAATACATCCCACTAGCCGCACTAGCGATCCTCTTCGCGACGCTCACCATCAAAGCCGAGCGCCTCTGGGCCGCTACCCGCTACACCGGAGCATCCCTCACCGCGCTGCAAGTCGAAGCCACTGGAGTCCAATTCGCCTGGTACTTCCGCTACCCCGGCACCGACGAAACCTTCGGCATCACTCGTCCGCAACTCATCGCTCCCGGCGAGGGAAACCCACTGGGCATCGACCCCTCCGACCCGCACTCTGCCGACGACGAGGTCACCTCCGAACTAGTTCTCCCCACGAACCGCGAAGTCGACCTGACCATCCGCGCGCAGGACGTCATCCACGGCTTCTCCGCTCCCGAACTCCGTCTCAAACAAAACGCCGTCCCTGGCCAGCCCATTCACATTCACTTCACTCCGACCACTCCCGGCACCTACGCCATCCTCTGCACCCAACTCTGCGGCCTCGGCCACTACCGCATGAACGCAACCCTCCGCATAGTCACCTCGGAAGAATTTAAAGGGTGGCTTGCAAGACACCAAAAGGAGTCAACCCCATGACTCCACCCAACCTCCCGCACTTGAAACCGCTGTCCGAAACCTACGCCCTGAACCCTGGATCCTCTCGCCTTACCGATCACCGAGTCATCGGCCTCCAATATCTAACCCTTGCCCTCATTGCCGTAGTCATCGGCACCCTCCTCTCCTTATTAATGCGAATCCACATAGTCTGGCCCGCATGGCCTCTGTGGCTCCATGGCTCCATCCTGCCCGAAGATTACTTAGCCCTGGTCACCATCCACGGCACGATCATGCTTTTCTTTGTTTTAACCACTGCCCCGCAGGCAGGCTTCAGCAACCTCATCCTCCCAGCGCAAATCGGCGCACGGAGCATGGCGTTCCCCACACTCAATGCCGCAAGCTTCTGGCTGACCGCACTAGCCCTGATCACCCTCTTAAGCTCCACCTTTGTTCCCGGTGGCTCGGCCATCTCCGGCTGGACAGCCTACCCACCACTCAGTGCGATCCCCAACTCCGGGCCAGGCCAGGGCGTAGGCATGGACCTCTGGCTCACAAGCATTGCCCTCTTCGCCATCGCGAGCACCGCAAGCTCCATCAACACGGTCACCACCATCATCCGCAACCGTTGCGAAGGCATGACGTGGGAACGCCTTCCACTCACAGTCTGGGGATGGTTCACCGCGGCACTCCTCAGCATCATCGCCTTCTCTGTCTTACTCGCAGCCATTCTCCTTCTCCTCTGCGACCGCCACACAGGAACCAGCTTCTTCCTCCCGACTGGAGACGCAGTTAGCGGCGTTGTCCACCACGGCGGCAACGGCAGCCCGCTCCTGTGGCTCCATCTCTTCTGGTTCTTCGGACATCCAGAGGTTTACATCGCCATCCTCCCCGGTCTCGGCCTCACCTCCATGCTCCTGGCGAACTTCTCTCACCGCCGAGTCTTCGCCTACCGCACCATGATCACCACCACACTCCTCATCGGCTTTCTCGGAATTCTTCTCTGGGGACACCACATGTTCGTCGCCGGCCTTAATCCCTTCGCCAGCACAGCCTTCTCCATCTCCACAATCGCCATCGCACTCCCCGCCTCCGCTAAAGTCCTAAGTTGGCTAGCCACCATCTGGCGTTCCAAACCCCAATACACTACAGCCATGCTCTTCAGCCTAGGCTTCGTCAGTCTTTTCATCGCTGGAGGCCTCACCGGCCCTATCCTTGCCCAACCCATCCTCGACGAGTACCTCCACAACACCACCTTTGTCGTCGCCCACTTCCATCTCATTATGGCAATGGCCGGCATCTTCGGCCTCTATGCCGCTACCTACTATTGGTTCCCACTCCTCACTTCCACTCCTAACCATCCCGGCCGCCTTATGTCCGAAACCCTCGGCCGCTGGCACTTCTGGCTCACCTTCATCGGAGCGTACGCCGTCTTCCTCCCCATGCATCTCACCGGACTCGCGGGCGAACCCCGGCATTACTCCCAGCTCACAGGAATTCCCGGCACAAACGGCGCTCTTAGCCCAACGGGTGTTCTCCTCGCCCAAACCATCCCACCCAATCGGTTCATCACCTACGCCGCAATCTTTCTAGCCTCCGCACAATTCATCTTCCTGTTAAATCTTTTCCGTAGTCTCCGCAGAGGCCCCGTAGCTGCGTCTAATCCCTGGCAAGCCACAACGCTCGAATGGCATCCTGCCATGAATCCTTTCACCCCACTCCCCGCATCCGATACACCAGCAATCCAGATTCACCGTCCACCATGCCACTACCAGACCACCGAGTCCGGAGGCTCATTCCTTCCTCAGTGGGTATCAGACCCAACTCAAGAGGCCACGGCCGAGAACGCATCAGACAGCAAACCGGAGTAATCTGTCCATAACGCCGATTCCAGAGTGAACCGCCATGCCGGCCACCATCACCCCGAATAAAACCGATCAGGAACGTCGCCGCCGACTCGAAGATCACGACAATGGCTCAGGCCGTCGTCCACCAACCGACAAACGTACTGGCGGCGGCGGTGACGGCGAAAGCTGGAACGATCGCTCCCACGGTCGCCGTGGACCCTACGAGCGTCTCCACCGTTATCGCATGGGTATCTTCTTCGCTCTCGCCAGCGACCTGATGTTCTTCGTTGCCATCGTCAGCACCTTCTTCGTCAATCAATCCTCCGGTCACATCAACGCCTACAACCACTACGTCAACGAGTGGGTTCCCACCGTCATCCCCCGGATCCTCTGGCTCAACACTGCCATCCTCCTCTTCAGCACCGCCACCATGGAGTTTGCCCGTCGCCAGATGTTCCGCGAAAACGACGTTATGGACGAGTGGCTTGGCCTCGGCAAACCCATCACACGCCGCACCCTACCCTGGCTCGGCACCACCATCGCTCTCGGCGTGCTCTTCCTCGTCGGCCAATGGATCGCCTGGCGCAAGCTCGCGGCCCAGCACGTCTTCTTCAAAACCAACCAGAGCAGCCACTTCTTTTACCTCATCACCGGAGTTCACGCCGTCCACCTCTTTTTCGGCATTGCCGCTCTTATCGCAGCTTTCACCGGACTCTACGTCTCCCGACAACTCGAAACCCGTCAAATCCTCGTCGACGGAGTCGCCTGGTACTGGCATGCCATGGGTATCCTCTGGCTCTTTCTCTTCGCTCTTCTCGCTTTCTTCCAATGAAGCGATCAGCAATCTATAAAGTCGTTTTCTCAGCAACAGTAGCCTTCGCCCTGCTCCTCGTGCCTCTACCCCTTCACGCCCAAGGCTGCACCCAGTGCCTCGACAACACCGCTGCCACCGCACCCGCCACGCAACGAGCCTATCGTCGTGCAATCGTTATCCTGACTCTCACCGCCACAGGCCTCTTCGCTACAACGCTCTTTGTCTTCAAGCGTCATCGCTGATCGAAAGCACGGTCCCCAACATTGCCCGGCCATACCGCGTCTAAAAACACGAAGGAGAAACCGCCAGTGACTCGCGAACAAAAATACGAAGCCTTCAAGGCCCTCCATGCCCGTCCCGGCGCCTTCGTCCTTCCAAATCCGTGGAACGCCGGCTCAGCAAAGATTCTCACCGCTCTCGGCTTCGAAGCACTCGCTACCACCAGCGGCGGCTATGCCTTCTCCCTTGGTCGCGCTGACTCTCCCGAACAACTCAGCCGCGACGGCCTCCTCGCTAACGCAAAAGAGATCGCTGAAGCCACCGCACTTCCCGTCAACGCCGATCTACAAAATGGCTTCGGCCCGTCACCCGAGATGTGCGCCGCCACCATTCGCCTCGCCACCAGCGCAGGCCTGGCAGGTGGATCCATCGAAGACGCTTCCGGCGAACCCGACTCCCCAATCTACGATCTCCAGCTCTCCGTCGAACGTATCGAAGCTGCCGTCGACGCCGCTCAAACTCATCAATTCCTTCTCACCGCCCGAGCCGAAAACTATCTCTACAACCGCCCCAATCTCAAAGACACCATCAAGCGACTGCAAGCCTTCGCCGAAGCAGGAGCCGACGTTCTATACGCTCCCGGCCTCTCCAGCCTCGACGAGATTCGCGAGTTGTGTGCCTCTGTCCCAAAACCCGTCAACGTCCTCATGGGCTTTGGCAGCGCAACCTTCTCCGTCGAACAACTCGCCGAAATCGGAGTCAAGCGCATCAGCGTCGGCGGCTCCTTTGCCCGAGCCGCGCTCGGAGGTTTTCTTCGCGCCGCACGTGAAGTCAAAGACAAAGGCACCTTCACCTACGCTAAAGAAGCCATCTCCCAGGACGACGTGACCGCCTTCATGACCAAACTCTGAATCACCACAACCGCCAAAACCAAAACAGTAGTATGAGAAGAGGAAGGCATAACCTTCCTCAAATTTTTGTGCCAAACCCGCCAGCAAGAATTATGCACTGGAAGCTCACCCTCACCTACGACGGCACGCCCTATAACGGCTGGCAGATCCAGCCCAATCTCCCCACAGTTCAGGGCACACTTGCCAGAGTGCTCCACCGCATCACCGGCGAATCCGTCCTACCGCAAGGTTCCGGGCGCACCGACACCGGAGTCCACGCTCTCGGTCAGGTCGCAAGCTTCTCCCTCGACACGCCAATCCCAGCCCTAAATCTCCATCGCGCTCTCAACAACGCGCTCCCCCCCAGCATTCGTATCCTCTCCGTTGAAGAGGTCCCCGAAACCTTCCACGCCCGCCACAGTGCCACTCGAAAAACCTACGAGTACCGCATCCTCCCTCGCGGAATCCTCTGCTCGCCATTTCGAGCACCATTTGTCTGGCCTGCGCGCTATCACCTCAACTTTGAATCCCTGCAGCAAGCAGCCGCGCTCGTCGTTGGCACATACGACTTCACCTCCTTCGCAGCCACCGACCCAGACGCAACAACCCGCTCCCAAGCCGAGCCTTCCATTCTCCCTATTTCCAGCCCCACCCGCACTATCCACCAATCCACATGGCGCCATGAAGGCGATCTCCTCATCTATCGAGTCACCGGATCGGGCTTTCTTCATCACATGGTCCGCAACCTCGTAGGCACCTTCGTCGAGTGTGCCAGCAACCGCCGCTCTCCCGATTCGATCCCCGAAATCCTTGCCGCCCGCAACCGCAGTGCAGCAGGATTCACTGCCCCTGCCCGCGGCCTCTTCCTAGTCGAAGTCGAATACAAAGAATCGTCGCCACAACAACGATGTATTCCATTCCTTCAGGACTATCGAAGCGGGGACACGTAAAGTAGAACCAGACCACTCATGTCCACTGCCTCCACCCACCGACGCATCTCTCACCTCGCCACACTCACCGCTGTCCATCGAGCCTTCCACTGGCTTCACCTCCATCAGCCCCAACTCCGCCAGTGGCAACTCGAAATCGTCCGCATCCCCGCGCCACCCTTTGGCGAAGCCGCCCGGGCCGCCTGGTTCCTCGACCGCTTCCAACAGCTAGGCCTCACCAAGATCCATCAGGACGAAGTAGGCAACGTCCTCGCCGAACTAGCCCCGGAATCCACCAGTAATGCATTGGAAAAGCTTCCACTCCCCACTCCGAACTCCGTACTCCCTGTTGTTCTCCTCTCCGCCCACCTCGACACCGTATTCCCCGCCGATACTCCCCTGGAACCCCTCGAACCAAAAGACTCGAGTCGCATCCACGCTCCCGGCATCTGCGACAACGCTGCCGGACTCTCCGGTCTCCTCGCCATAGCCGCCGCTCTCCGCTACGCCAACATCACACCCCCCATTCCAATTCTCTTTGCTGCCAATGTAGGCGAAGAAGGCGAAGGCGATCTCCGCGGCATGCGTCATCTCTTCGAGTGCAGCCCCTACCGCAACCGCATCGCTGCCGCCATCGCGCTCGAAGGCAGCGGCAACTCCGCTGTCGTCACCCGAGCCCTCGGCAGCCTGCGCTACCGAGTCACCATCACCGGCCCTGGCGGCCACTCCTGGACAGACGCTGGCACTCTCAACCCCATCCTCATCCTTAGCCGGGCTCTCACGCGCATTGCCGCGCTCGACCTCCCCACCGACCCGCCCACAACCATCAACGTCGGCCACATCTCCGGTGGAACCTCCGTCAACTCAATCCCCGAGTCAGCCACCGCACTGCTCGACATCCGCTCCACCGATCCCGCTCAACTCACCGACACGGCTGCAACCGTTCACCAGATCTTCGAGGAAGTCGTCATCACCTCTGCCCAAAAATCAGTGTCACCAAAACTCCAGATCGAAGCCATCGGCAATCGCCCCGCGGCCGCGCTTCCCGACGACTCACCTCTCCTCCAAACCCTTCGCGCCGTAGACCGCCACCTCACCCTTCGCACCGAGCTCCGCCTAGGCTCCACCGACGCCAACATCCCCCTCTCTCAAGGCGTACCTGCAATCGCCATCGGAGCCGGAGGGGCAGGCGGGGGCATCCACACTCTTCAGGAGTGGTACGACCCAACCGGCCGCGAAACCGCCCTCCGCCGCATCGTCTTAACCTTACTCGACACCCTCCAAATCACCGAACGAATGAAAGCCTCTATTGACGACGCTCTCGATTTCGAGAATAATATATAACGAATACGAGAACAGGCATGCCCACCTTAGCCATCGCCGAACAAACAACCTCGATCCCCGGATATACCTTCGATCAGGCCCCCGATCTCTCCAGTGAAGCCGTCCGGCAAAAGCTGACTCCGAACGCCATCCGGCTATTTACCAACATCGTCAGGAAATGGGCTCTCAACGAAGAGCAGGCCCGTTCGCTTCTTGGTGGTATCGCCTCTTCCACCTACCACGGCTGGCGAACCAATCCCAAAAATAAAAAACTCGATCAGGACACCCTCATGAGGATCTCCCTGATCATCGGCATCTACAAAGGCCTTCATCTTTACTTTGGAGACACGGTCGCCGATCGCTGGATCACCTCAAGAAACAGAGGCTATCTCTTCGCTGGCCGAACCCCTCTCGAGTTCATGATTCGCGCCGGACAGCCCGGCATGGCCGATGTGCGCCGTCTCATCGACTCCTGGCGCGGAGGCCGGGTGTGAAGCAAAGGTTTCCGGAGACCACTCCTTACTCCGGCGCGGCACATCGTCTCATTCCCTCGCTCTACAGTGAGCCACCGGGCACCGTCCTGGCCGCAATCGCCGACGACGAGGCGATGCTTCACGATGCGATGCTCCTCGAGGGTGCCTCCAACGACCGAATTCAGGCCGAGTTGCATGGCCTCACTGGAATCGGCATTCACGAACTCGTTTTTGCTATCCCTCATTCCCAGATCATCAACGCTGCCTTCACCCACGCTGCGCCCGCTGGTTCCCGCTTCAACGACAATCAACGCGGAGCCTGGTATGCCGCAGTAGTTCAATCCGTTGCTCTTGAAGAGATCATGTTTCACAAAGCTCGCAACCTCGCCGACATGATCGACCGCCAGAAACATGAGTCATTCACCTATGTCGACTGGATCGCAGACTTCCACGCAGACTTCCATACCCTCCTTCCACGAGAAAAATACGAAGAGTTCCTGGAACCGGGTCCAATCCCCGCTTGCTACACCAGATCTCAGGCCTTGGCGAACCAACTATTGGCCCAGGGTTCTCCGGGCATCCTCTACCCATCCGTCCGCGCCCAACCCACCGCGAAAAACCCACGCTGCATCGCATGCTTTCGCCCCGCTCTAGTACAAAACGTTCGCCAGGACCGGAGTTTTGAGATTAGCTTCACACTAAGTGGCGAAACGTACCTGGGCTCCGTCACTCGTCTGAATTAAATCAAGCTGACCGACTTTTGGAATCAAGAATTTTCCACCGAAGTCCAGCCGTAAGTCCCATCGTTCGAAGATTTTGCAAAAATCGGGCATCGGGCACGGCCTAATCCCTGATAACTTGCCCTCGTGAAATTCCTCGGGTTTCCTGCTCTCCTCCTCGTTGCAGCGACAGTCCACACAGAAGCCCCGTACACTATCTTCGTCCGAGGCAAGACTCTCATCGGCGCCCATCTCCGCGCAAACGGCCCTTACTGCACGTCTCCATAGCGCTTCCGTGCCAGTAAAAGCTTCATGTATCTTGGGTCCCTTCGGCTCCGCAAGCATTGAATTTGCAAGAACAAACACCCCGCGATCGCAGACCTTTGCGTCTCTGAATCTCGGTTCAGGAGTTTACGGCTTGATGAGAACCTGGTTCTTACAATTAACCCGGCATGGTTACTATTGGTTCCCTCCTAGGCTCCTCCGGATCGTCTGGGCCCTCGCCACCCATGCCCTATCGCAGCGTCAGGTCTTCGCAGTGCTCGCTCGGTCTTCGCTCAAGCGGCTTCCGTTTATCGAACCCGAGTTCCCCTTCAAATATCTCTCTCGCGATTACCTGGTCCGCGGCCTCAGCGTCCGGCAGCGCGCCTCATGCTTCACGCATCACTACCAGCGCCTGCACGATAGCATACCCGCGCTGCTCCTTAGCCAGGTGCTGCACGGCGAGCTTCAGCTGCTCGAAGAGCGTGACGGCCAAAACCAATACTGCATCGCTATGGGCCTGGCTCGAACCGAAGTGCGCGAGGGCGAAATCTTCCTCCATCTCAAGGTCAACGGCGAACCTGTCTACGTGCTGCAGTTCACCATCGTACCCGGTACCATCGTGGGCTCGACCGCACGCGACGTTCTGCTCATCTCGCGTCTCCAGGGCATGAAGGGCTGTTATACCCAGGTGCACGCGGCCACCAAGGTCTTTCACGAGGTCGCTCCGCCAGCACTGCTTCTCGCCGTACTCCAGGGCATCGCCCAGGCGCTCGACATACGTGAGCTCGCTGGCGTCTGCGCCACAAGCCAGTTCTCCTATACCCCCAGCTGTGCGGCCACCTTCACGGATGCCTATGACGACTTCTTCACCAAGATAGGCGCCGTCCGCTCCGACGGCCTCTTCTACCTCAGCCCTATCCCCGTTGAAGACAAGCCCCTACAGGACATCCGGAACGGTCACAAAGCCCGCACCCGCAAAAAGCGCGCATTCAAGCTCGAAATCGCGGACCGCGCGCACGACACCCTCCTAGGCCGCAACTGACCGGCCAAGTACGCTCACCCTCGCGAGCCCCGCAAACAGCGCTGTGAGGGCGAAGTCATCGCCATGAGAAAGACCAGATCAAAGACCATCGCTGGCTACGAGTTTGGCTGAGCTATGACTACGAAGCGGAAGCTTGGCAACCTTCGTGCAAAATCAGCCGGGAGGGAAGGCCAGCCATACAAGCAACACGAAGCCTGTTACACTCCATGCGTGAAAGCCTTCACTTACATTGCAATCCTTCTCCTGACACCGGTCGTTCACGGGCAAACTACCCCTCCGGACACCATCTTTGTCCACGGCAACATTCTCACCGGCGCCCACCTTCGTACAGATGACTCCTCTCCCACTCCCGCCAAAGTTGCCGCCCTGGCCATCGCCGATGGAAAAATCATCGCCGCCAGCACCGACGCCGAAGTCCTCAAGCTCAAAGGTCCGAAGACCCAGGTCATCGACCTCAACGGAGCCTTCGCGATGCCGGGCATCAACGATGCCCACACTCACATCGGCGAAGCCGGACGCCAAAAACTCTCCGTCGATCTGGTTGGCGTCCACTCGCTCGCTGAGATGCAGCAGCGCATTCGTACCTACGTCGCAACCGCGAAACCCGGCACATGGATCGAAGGCGGAGGATGGGATCACACCCTCTGGTCCGACGGCAACCTCCCCTCTCGCGCCGATCTCGACGCCGTCACCGCAGGCCATCCCGCCATCTTCCGCCGCGTCGACGGCCACATGGGCGTGGCGAACTCCGCCGCACTGATGGCCGCCAACATCTCTGCTTCCACTCCGGATCCGGCAGGAGCAAAAATCGACCGCGACGCCTCCGGCAACCCTACCGGTATTCTCCGCGAAACCGCCGCGAACGCACTTGTCTTCAGCAAGATTCCACCACCAACAATCGAACAGCGTCGGATCGCGCTCACGGCAGCCATCTCTGACATCGTGGCCAATGGAGTCACCACCGTGCAGGACAACTCCGACTGGGACGACTTCCTCGCCCTCGAGGAGTTGGAACACACCAACAAGCTCCCGATCCGCGTCGGCGAATGGATCATGTTCGACACGCCTTTGGACGTGCTCAAGCAGCGCCGAGCCAGCCATCCCAGCGATGACCTCCGCCTCCATCTCACCCAGCTCAAGGCATACATGGACGGCTCCCTCGGCTCCCGCACCGCCGCCATGGACGAACCTTACTCCGACGATCCCGGCAACTCCGGTCTGCCTCGCTACCAGCAGGACAAGCTCAACCAGATGTCCGCCGAACGAGCCATGGCAGGCTTCCAGCTAGGCTTCCATGCCATCGGCGATCGAGCCAACGCAATGGCCCTTAATGCCTTCGGAGTAGCCGATCAGGTTGCAACACTTCCGCCCGCACCAGCCGGCAAAGGCCCCGATGCCTACGTCGTCACCAAAGCAGAGTCGGGCTCAATCCCGCCTCCCGGCGCCCTCCGCTTCCGTGTCGAACACGCCCAGGTCCTTTTGCCCGGTGACTTCGAGCTATTCGAAAAAGAAGGCGTCATCGCCTCCATGCAACCCGCCCATCTCCTCACCGACATGAAGTGGGCCACCGACCGACTCGGTCCCGAGCGCATCAAGTACGCCTATGCATGGAAGAGCTTCCTCGATCATCACGTCGTCCTCGCCTTCGGCACTGACTACCCAGTCGAGCTCATCAATCCCTTCCGCGGACTCTACTCCGCCGTCACTCGGATGAACGAGGCCGGCACCCAGACCTTCCAGCCGCAAGAAAAAATCTCACTCAACGAAGCCATCTACGCCTACACCCAGGCCTCAGCTTTCGGTGAGTTCCGAGAAAAAGTGAAAGGCCGTCTTGAACCGGGATTTCTTGCAGACCTCATCGTCCTTGACCGCGACGTCACGACCGCATCGCCGCAGGAACTCCTCCACACCAAAGTCCTGCGTACAGTAGTCAACGGCGAAACCGTCTACACCGCGTCTAGCACAAAGCCAGGAGCGCAGAAGTAGTTGCTCAAACGCCTCAGCCCCAGCTCACTTGCACACATCCTGCTGCTGGCAGTCGTCTTCGTCTGGGGCACTACCTTCGTCCTAGTCAAAGATGCCCTTCAGGACGCCTCACCGCTCCTCTTCAACCTCCTCCGCATGACCTTGGCATTTATCGCGCTGGCGATCATTAATCACCGCCAGCTGCGACAAATCAATCGCCGCGCTCTCATCGCCAGCGTCATCGTGGGAGTCTTCCTCGCTGCGGGTTATCAGTTCCAGACTGCAGGCCTCGCACTCACGACACCAGCCAAGTCGGCCTTTATCACCGGCCTGGTGGTAGTCTTTGTCCCACTCTTCACTCTTGTCCCGGCTCTGCGCTCACACAACACTCCTAAGCCGCGCTGGACCACGGCTGTTGGCGCACTCCTCGCCTTCTCGGGTCTGCTTCTTTTAACGACGCCACCCGGAACTTTCTTCCAGAACGTCTTCACCAGCATTGGTCTCGGCGATCTTCTCACCCTCTGCTGCGCGATAGCCTTCGCCGCCCATCTCCTCTCTCTTGCACACACGTCACATCAAGTCCCCACCGGCCAACTCGCCACCCTCCAAATCGGCGCAGCCGCCCTCATCATCGCTTTCACCTTGCCGATCGGCGGCACGCCGCACCTCTCCCCAACGCCCCGTCTAATCATCGCCCTGGCAGTGACCAGCCTCCTCGCCACTGCCGCTGCCTTCACCATCCAGAGCTGGGCTCAGCAACACCTCCCGCCCACTCACACTGCTATTCTCCTAACCCTCGAACCTGTCTTCGCCTGCCTCACCTCCTACCTGGTCCTGCACGAGCACCTCGGCCGTCGATCCCTGCTGGGTGCCACCCTGATCCTCGCTGGCATCGCGACCACCGAACTTTTTTCGGCAATGACACCAGTTCCAATTCATCCGGACTGAAAGTCTCGAAGACTTTTGCCAGCAACTCCCGTCTATCTAAGGGGAAGCGCTACTGCTCGAACGAAGCGGCAAAGCGAAACAGCGACTATACTTAAGATTCACGCCGTGCATAGTGTCCGGCGCGTAGTAACGCTTCACAAAGAGGTCAGGATCAGCTCAATGGACAACATGACTAATACATCTCCAACCTTGTCCCAACGCATTCGCAGCCACCGCCTTACGACGACCTTTGTCCTCCTGGCCACACTCTCGGTTGGCATCCTTACTGGCTCAGTCCTCACACGCGGTGTCAGCGGCAAAGAACAGGCCAGAGTGGACTCAACCGACGCAAAGCCCCTTGTCATTCCGTCCCCGACCACTCTCTCGAATGGATTTTCCCAAATTGTCAAACAGGTAGGACCGGCGGTTGTGAACATCAACACCGAAGAACTTCCCAAGCC
>Ga0206905_10009_pt1 | contig 52779 bp, 56 predicted proteins | sample Alteio_BWOrgHeat_43_FD_152940 | JGI IMG/M metagenome (GOLD analysis project Ga0206905, IMG submission 152940) | Enriched cells from forest soil in Barre Woods Harvard Forest LTER site, Petersham, Massachusetts, United States -... | ecosystem: Environmental > Terrestrial > Soil > Temperate forest >...
CGATGAGCGTTGTTTTTGATTACGAAGTAATCAAAAGTTCTTTTAAAGCCAAAAACCAAGCATCGGGGACTTTTAACAACTTAGGTGACCCTTTTTGCCAAAATGTACAAGGGGTTGCCAATTGAGAAGTTGGCTTTCCTCTTGTCTCAGCGCTGATCCGGCAAGAAGATTGCACTAAACACTCTCGTGCAAAAATAAGTTTTACGAAAGGAATGTTTTATGAAGAAGGTTATATTATTTGCTTTGGTACTTGGATTTACAATTCCGGCCGTCTCGCAGGACAGTCAACAACAGCTCTTGAATCTCTTGGACACAATATACGCCCCCATCAACGTTGTTGGCAGCCAGGGTTATGGTGATGATGCAAATGCGTATAATTTCTTTATCGACGTGGGCGAGGTCATTGGACTTGGTGTTGGGAGCTTTATTTATTTTGGTAGCGACTATCATTTGAAAGTGATTTCGCAAAAGGACCTGATTCTTAAGCGAACTGAGGCAAGTGCGATTACATCCAGTGATGTTAAAAATATATTGGCCCAAATTCCCGAGAATGGTCTTAAAAGTAAAGACCGAATTTACTTAGTTGGCTTTAGCAAAAAGACCGGTTCTCATATGGAGCATAGCGATCCCATGTACATTCCGGTTGGCCAATCCAACAAAACAACGACTGAGAGACCGGACTTCATCGAAATCAAAGACGAAATTTGTTTAACTTTATACTCCAAAGATTCTCTAAAACGGTAGGTCTTGAAAAGAAATCTCCAGGAGGAAAATTAAATTTCAACAAAAAAGATTTACTGACCGTCGCTAAAATATCGTTGACTAAAATGGAAGGTACTCCAGAGACATAGTTGGTTTCTCGACTGAAGACGTCAGGGCGGCGCTCGGCCGCCACTTTGATTTGAGCGAGAAAACTATTTCTAGAGCCCCTCGCGACAATCCTGAAGTTCTTTTTCGAGATCTTGATTCATGCGACATTCTTCCATATCACTCGAATTTCCCCAAACACGGCCAAAGTAGTTTTCTGTGTAGCCGCGAAATGCATGGGGCGGAAGGGGTTGAGCCCCTTTAGCTTTAGAAATCAGATTCCGATCGTCACTGACGACAAAGAAAACTTCATCTTTGTCATTTCGAATCTCGATGGCACAGACCTTCTGAGTTGTTTGTGGTGTTTCGAATTTGTCTTTATCTCTCTCATGTATGATTCGTGTTTCCATCGAAATCACTTTCAGCGAAACGGGAATATTACCGTGTCTACGGGAACCATCAAATCTGTCTTCGATTCCGGTTCCAGTCAAAGCTCCTGAAGTTGTCGTGTTAACATCCATACGAATCCCGTGGTCAGCCACTAAAAATGGAACACATTGAAGAACAGCAGTGCGACCAAATGATCTTTGAGCAGAGGCCTGCGAAGCCGCTAAAACAAAAAAAGTCAGTGCCGTCAAAACTCTAACCATAATTGACCTCCGAGTTTCAATTCAGAAATTATTTCTCTGTGATCGGTTGCGTTTCTTTCACTGCACAACTGCTAATAAGATCGTAAGGGGTGCATTCCTTGATGTCTTTAACTTCCGAGCACACGAAAATGGGTTTGAATGCCCCACCGTAGACTCCTGGAATAAAATCAACCCGCATAGCACTAGAGCTGTCGGCAATTATGAAATGTCGAGCTCCCCAAACTTTATTCTCGAGAGCGGCGTCGGGCGTAGCTTCTCTGACCTGTAAGAAGGCTCTTCCAGATGGCTGTTTGAACTCAACAAGAGATTTGAAACTATGTATCCATCCTTCGTTCCACGAAACTTTCGCGTTAGCATCCCTTTTATAAGCGCGATAATAAGCAAGTCGGCTGGCATCAATGGCATCTCGTTCGGGGCACCGAAAATCTGCCAAGTCCTGCACCGCTCTCTCAAGAATTGGGAGCTCATCAGAATAAAATGCTGAATCACTTCGCTCACTCATTGGAGGATCAAAAGATTGCGCTTGCAAATGGTTACAAAATATTAAACTGGTGATGATCAACAAATTCTTCATATCTTCTCCTCCAAGTGAGCATCACCTACAAAAGCCGTTCCACCCTGTAAAGCACGAAGCTTGAAACCCAGACCGATCCATACAGCAGAACTGTCACCCGAGGACCAAATTTGTCATTGCGAGCGCGCCAACAGACACAGGCACAAATCACGGACACATCACCGTGCCTGTAAAACTCTAATGCTTTTACCTACATGAAATGTTGATGCTATTTCCGAACGACCGCTTGGCATCGATTCGAGTAAAGACTCTCAATCTCTTGAGTCAGTTCAATATTTTTAGGATCTGAAAATTTCACCGAGGGACGGCGATAGGCCTTCCAAAAGTCACGGCAATTCACCCACTTTGGAATAACAGATTCAAATCCATTGTCGGATTCAAAGCGAATTCGAATATCAACTAATATTTTGCTAAGATCTTGCTCGCTGATCCATCCGCGGGCAAACATTGAAACCCCGAGGTCTGCAGCTGTGAGCCAGCCGATTTGATCCGAATAATTTGGGGCAGACTCTGGAGAATCATAGACCTGATGAACAAAAGAATAAATTTTTCGTTTTGGAAAAGCAGCTCCCACTTCAAAAAAAACGTCGGGATCAAGTTGCCCATTGTCACCTATTAAAATGATCTCAAGGCTTGGATCTTCGGCCTGCAGAATCTTCGAAATTGTTTCAACTTTGTATTGCAAAAGGCCCTCAAAAATCGAAGGTCTAGAAAAAAACTCACCTTTTGGAAATTTATATTTCACCAAAAAAGCCTGACTCGTCTTAGCCAAAATATCGCTGCCCAAAATGTCCGAAAGAACGCCCGAAACATATTTGACTTGTCGACCCGGAAAGCTCGACCAAATGTTAAATAAATCGCTCGCTCCTTCAAAGGATTGCCCCACCGTGACTCCGTTGATGAGCAGATCGTCTCTGTCTAGGACGTGGGTAGCTTTCAACGTGTCGTCAATGTCGCTAATAAGAAGTTGATTCCCTGCATAAGATACAAAGGGAAAAATCAATGCCCAAACAACAATCCATTTTTTCAATGGCCCCTCCGGTCGGATCTAAGGTCTATACCAACGAATTCAAATCATCAAGACTTTCAACCTTTACGATTTTTCTATATTCTAATCCTATGTCCCGAAGCCTTCTGACCAACACTTTAGCCGCCTCCTTTTTGATCAGCGCATGGCTAGGATGCTCGAGCTCCTCTAAGAAGCAACCGCTTCCGCCGTCGGACGCGAAAATGCCTCTGGAAGAAGTTCTCAAGAAAAATAACAACGCTCAGACAATCTGGTGGGCCCGCTACAACCAGGCCATGCTTTTAAAAAAAAAAGAAGCTGAGAGCTCGTGCAAAATCTTTGGTGAATTGGCTGCCGATGTGAATTTTCCGCTGGCGAAGCTTGCCTTTCTCCGAAGTGTCGAAACGTGCCCACCGAATGAATCCACTGTTCTCAAACTGTGGGAATTCGCAAAGACCGATCAAGAAGCTGATATCAAACCTCTCGCTAACGACCTAAGTCTTCGCGAAGCGGTACGTCTCAAAAACAAAAAAGAAGAACTTCATTTTCTCTCAGAAAAAACCCTCAGTGTCCCAAGACTCGCGGGGAAAGTGGCGCTTCTTGAGCGCGCCATTTTGCTTGCGAAAAAACTTAAAGATCAACCGGCGCTAACTCAATTCCAAAAAAAACTCTACAGCCTTGCTCCCAGGTTTAAGCCTCAGCCTCCAAAAGACGAATGGCTCAAAGTTGCCGCGGACTTTCGCAAAGCTCGAGACTTCGGCCATGCCCGCTCTTTTTATAGAAAAATAGCCAATGATAAAAATCGCACGATTGACGAACGCATTCAGGCTCTGAAAGGTATTCGTCAATCCTATAAACAGGAAAATAAAAAAGAAGAATACATTGATGCGACCAAAAGACTTGCGAACTTCACCTTTAAGTTGATCAAGAAAAAGAAAGTTTCTTCGCAAGCTCTGCAGGATTACTTTGATTCCCAGGTTCTTCTGACCCGCACAATTTGGACTGCGGGCGACACTCCTGGAGCCGTTCAAATGCTAAAACATCTAGAACGCGAATTAAAAGGAAAAATCCCGATCGCTCAGGTCTATTGGCTTCAAGCCCGCATTGCCGAAGAACTTGGAAACTCGGCAGATACTTTGAAATGGAACGAGATCGCACTGGCCAGTGAAAAAGAAGGCTCGTCCATGTGGGAGCCCCTCACTTGGCAAAAAGCTTGGATCTTGCGAAAACTAAAAAATTATGATGGAGCCATTGACCTCTTTCGAAAGCTAAGAGTCGTAATGAAAGATTCTCCGCTTCTTACCAAATACACTTTTTGGCTTGGCAAGACTCTCAAAGAAAGCGGAAATGAGAGTGCCGCTTATGTCGAGTTTCAAAACCTAATTCAAAATGATCCCATTGGTTACTATGGAATTTTGTCTCATCGAGAGTTGGGCCTTCCTTTCGGAGCCTTGAAAACGATTGGTGAAAAAAAGGCTGCCGAAAAACCTTCATTTATGTCGGCTCCCGACTACGCTCAGCTACGTTGGCTCACGTCCGTGAGTGAACTCGGCGTCGCAAGAGATCTCTTTAAAAGCCTCACCTCCCATCAGAAGAAAAAAACCAGCGAAGCAGACCAGAAGATTCTTCTATCTTGGTATGCCGAGCTCGGAGACTACTCGGCCCTCTTTGATCAAATGAGTAATTATGCAAATAAGCCCTTACTCGTCGAAGAGAATCCCGAGTTTGTTTTTCCAAAACCCTTTTATGATCAAGTGGGTCCGGCGAGCAAAACGTGGTCCGTGAACGAGGAACTCATCTATTCCATTATGAGACAAGAATCTGCCTTTAACCCTTTGGCAAGAAGCCCGGTCGACGCCTTTGGCCTCATGCAACTCACGCCCTATTCTGCTGCAAACATGGCCACTGAAAATCATTTGCATTTTAAGGACTCAGAAGACCTCTATGAGCCCGATATCAATATCCCGTTGGGCGCGGCCCTCCTGAAACATCTCTTAAAAAAGTATCACGACCAAATGTTGATCTCCGTGGCCGGCTACAATGCCTCCGAAGACGCCGTCAGCGGATGGCTCAAAACGAGATATCGCGGAGACCCCCTCGAGTTCATTGAAGATATCCCCTATTTAGAGACCATGAACTACGTCAAGCTCGTGCTGCGCAACTATGTCTACTACTCTCGAGTCAACTCTATTTCCCCCACGATCACCTTCCCAGAATGGTGTCTAGAGGGTTTACAAACCCTTAAAAACTGATCGTTTTTAGACCCCGTCTCGAAGCTGGAAACATCCTGTTTTCAGTAACTTAGCATATCCTCCCCCTAGGCCCCAGTTTTGCTCTTTAGTGTTACTAAGGGAGGTTCCATGCGCTCAACATTCACCTTAGGTCTAACAATCATAGCCATCATTATTGTGAGCAGCCTGATCATTAAAAATCGATCAGGTGATGTTGTGGAATCTGAACGTCTTTTAAGTCTGGGTATCCCCAAAGAAATCAAAATTCAGGAGAAAAAAGAAGTCAGTGTTCTGATGAATGACCCCAGTGTTTCAAAAAATTGGGGACTCAACGGAACAAACGGAGCTTCTGATATCCGGGCTGGAAAAGCTTGGGAAATCACCAACGGCAGCAAAGACATTCGCGTTGCGATCATCGATACCGGCATCGACTACAATCATCCTGACCTAAAAAATAACCTCTGGATCAATGAAGGTGAGTGGCGAGATAAAAACGGCCGGGACATTTCTCATAACGGAATCGATGATGATCAAAATGGTTTTGTTGACGACGTTCACGGCTGGAATTTTGTCTACAATAACGGAGATCTTGAAGACCATCACGGACACGGAACTCACATTGCTGGAATCGTGGGCGCTGAAGGTGGCAATGGTATCGGCATCCGCGGAGTTTCTCCAAACGTCAGCCTTATGGTTCTTAAATATTACGACCCCAATTCAAAATCCAATGACAATTTAAAAAATACGATCCGCGCGATCAGATATGCCATTAAAATGAAAGCTCAGATCATCAATTATTCTGGCGGAGGAATTGAATACAGTAGCGAAGAATATCAAGCTGTCAAAGATGCTGGAAAAGCTGGAATTCTCTTTATCGCAGCCGCTGGTAACGAAAAATCAAACTCTGACACTGCTCACTACTACCCCGCCGACTACGAACTACCCAATATCATTTCTGTGACCGCGATCAATCCGAATGCTCAGGTGTTACCTAGCAGCAACTACGGAGTTCAATCGGTCGATATCGCAGCACCAGGAGAAGGAATTTATTCGACTCTTCCGGGTTCTAAATATGGTCTCATGACCGGAACATCGCAGGCGACAGCTTTCGTATCGGGAGTTGCTGCTCTTATCATGGCGAACAACCGAGAGCTTGACTATGCCCAAGTGAAGAAACAAATCTTATCAACCAGTGACGAGCTCACAACTCTTCGAAGTAAAACCAAAACATCTGGCAAGCTCAATTCTTGGGCGGCACTTGCAATTCAACCGGCCCTTCCTATCACTGGAATCGTGCCGATTGCTAGAAATGTAAATCAAGTTGAAACCTATGCCGTGACTCCCACTGAGACAGCCAACACAGCACTTCTCAAAAGGCAAAATCCATTGTCTTCACTCAACTCTCTTTCGGAAGCTCTGAAACAACCAGCGGGACTTAAACAGAATTAAGGACTTGGCTTCGTTGAACTCAGAATGCCAAACAGAATGACAACCGCAGCGATGGAGAGAAAAATCATAAAAAGGACCCAATAGATAGTTTTACTGTGAGGGCGAGATTCGGGGGCTTCCGACTTCAACTGCATAAATGTCGCGGTCACAGTGCTGACAATATGATCTCTCATTTTGACGGCAATCTCGTTGTGTGGGTCGGCCTCTAAAAACATTCGATATTTTTGAGAAGCGTAAACGAGATTGTTCTCCTCCTTGCATTTCTGCACAAATTCTTTATGACGGGAGAGGTCTTCAAACTTTACCAAAAGATCTTGCCAAAGTAATTCCAGGCGATTGGATCCATTAACAACCGCGCCATTTTTAGTTCGGTTGAATTTCATAAAAACAATCCCGCAAGCACGGCATTCCTTTGCGCCTCTCTCAAAGAGCATTCCGCACTTAGGACAGGGGCTCGAGGATTCTTCCAATGACACTCCTTTTTACTTTATTAATGTCGAGAACGGATTTAGAGTCAATCGTAGCGATGCAAAATATATTTCTCACGATTCTATCTGGTATTTTGGTCGGTACGAGCTACATTCCCTTTCAACCTTGGGCTCTCGCTTTTGCCTTTGTTCCTCTATTTATTGTTTGGCTAAGAGACCCAAGACCTCAACGAGTCTTTTTTTACGGATGGCTCACACAGTTCATTTACACCCTGATCGGTTTTCACTGGATCGCGGGCACGGCCATCGAATTTGGGCATCTCCACTGGACTCTCGGAGTTCTCGCCGTTCTGCTCTTTGCTTCTTTTGCCAACCTTCATTTGGCCATTGCCGGTTTTATTTGGGCCTTTATCAACAAGCGCGCTAAGTTCGCCGATTTTTCTTCGCTTTTATTTTTCTCACTCGTCTATTTTATTTCCAACGATTTGTGGCCGACGATATTTCCTTCTAATTTTGGCTACACTCTTTTATGGGCAAATCTTCCCGCCTATCACTGGGCTGATATTTTAGGTTTTGAAGGCCTTGGGCTTCTCGTACTTTTTTGCAATATTGCATTTTATTTTTTATGGAAATGGCGAGACCAAAAAACAGTTGTGCTGCAAAGAATGTTTTATCTTTTTCTACTCATTTTCATTTTCAACTATGCTGGCTATATTCACGGAAAACTTTGGAGTACCTTCGACGCTCACGTGAATATTGCCGTTATCCAAGCCAATATCGGCAATTATGAACGGGCTTACGCCGAAAGAGGTGCTGGCTATCAGGACTTGATTGTCACCAAAAATTTAGATCTCGCCGCTCAGGAATTGGCAAAAACGCCAGGCATTGATCTTGTGACAATACCCGAAACAGGCTTTCCGATCACCTTGGACCCGACTTTTTTTCTAAGACCGCTCAGCACCAAAGTTTTAGATTTTATAAAGACTCATAAAGTTGCTTTTTTGGCCGGAGCTTACTCCGATGATTCTCAACCCGGTAAAACCTATAACGCTATATTTTCAATCAACAAAGATGGAGTGATCACCCAGAGCTATCGAAAGACATTGCTCCTCGCTTTTGGAGAGTATTTGCCAGGAGCCAAGATTTTTCCTGGGCTTAAAAAACTTTTGCCCTTTGTCTCTGATTTTGGCGAAGGCTCAGGTCCTATGTCAATTTCTGCTGCGAACCTAACTATAGGCCCCCAGATTTGCTACGAGGGACTTTACCCTTGGTTCTCGCGAGAACTTGTGCGCAACAAGGCTGAGATATTTTTTAACGCCACCAATGACTCTTGGTTCGGATTCACATTCGAACCCTATCAACATCTTTATATGACATTTGCGCGGGCCATAGAATTTCGCAGACCACTCGTGCGCGCCACGAACACAGGCATTTCCTCTGTGATTCTCGCCGACGGAAGTATTTTGGATCAATCGCCCATTCACGAAGAATGGACTCATACTTTTGATGTCTCTTATAAGAAGAATCCGGAGATGACTTTTTTTGCAAATTTTGGTGGCTTCTTTATTTATTTGGCTGGCCTCGCGCTTGTTCTTATTTTTATTTTAGGAAGAGATCATGAAGAATCTTGAACATCTCGACTGGAAAGGTGTCTTATCGGTATTAGAGTCTCTGGCCTCTTCGGAGCCTGCCCGAGAACATTTAAGACATTTATCTCCGCTAGCGTCTGAACGTCTCGCTATAAAAAGTTTTGAAGAAATTGATGAGGCAAGACTTGTCGTGAGTGCTGGTCGAAGGCCCACCATGGAAAGCCTCGATCTTTTTGGAACCTGGTATGAGAGACTCAAACGTCGCGGCGTCTTAAAAATCATGGAACTCAAAGATGTTCGCAGATTTTGTCTCGAGGTTGTTGGACTTGTAGAGGTCGCTGAAACCATTGAGTCTCCATGGTTTCGGGAGATGTTGATTCAAATCGTCCGAGCCAAAGAACCGCTTTCGGCCATTGATCAAATCATCACTCCGGGCGGAGAAATTAAAACCGACGCCTCAGAAACTCTTTCAGAATTATTTAAGGCGAGACAAGATCGAGAGAGATCCTTGCACTCCACCCTCAACCGACTCGTCAAAGCTCACGGACTCGAGTCGGTTCTTCAAGATAAATTTGTGACCAATCGTGAGGGTCGATGGGTGCTCCCTATCAAAAGTGGAATGCAACATAGTTTTGAAGGAATTATTCACGACTCAAGCCAAACCAAACAAACTGTCTTTATGGAACCTCAAGAAGTTGTCGCTATCAACAACGAGATTCGCGAACTGGATATTAAAATCGAAAAAGAAATTGAGACATTGCTCACCGAACTCTCACACTATCTCGCAACTCTCTCTGAAAAATTTGAAATTTCGAGAAAATTCTTGTTGGCCGCCGATATCCGGTTGGCACAGGCTCAACTGGCCCAACAGATGGACGCTCATCCTTGCGAATTCGACAACAAGCGCTTGGCACTCAACAAGGTTCGGCATCCATTGCTGGTTCTGAATCAGTCTAAAGTTGTAGCCAACGATGTTGAACTCACTGAAGGGCATCGAATACTTTTGCTTTCAGGTCCCAATGCTGGAGGTAAAACTGTCTTGCTCAAAGCTGTAGGTATTGCGGCCCACATGGCAAGATGTGGCCTGCCCATTTGTGCCGACGAAGGCTCAATCGTTCCTTTCTTTGAAAGTTTCCATACGGCTGTCGGCGACGAACAAAGCGTTCATCAAAATTTAAGCACCTTTGCTGCTCACCTGACCACGCTCACTGTCGCGGCCAAGGCTGAAGGGCCCAAGCATTTGATCTTGATCGATGAGATCTGCGGATCCACGGACCCAGAAGAAGGTGGCGCGCTCGCGAAAGCATTTATCGAGCAGTTTGATAAAAATAAAACTTTTGGCATTATCACAAGTCATCTTGGCGCACTCAAAGAAGGTTGGACTAAAGAATCGGGGGTTGTCACCGGCCGGCTCGAATTTGACGAGCTTGAAGGAAAGGCCACCTACAAGTTATTTCTAGGACTTCCCGGTCAGTCTCAAGCTTTAAAGACTGCCAAAATTATTGGAGTGCCCTCCTCCATTCTAGATCGAGCCGTTCAGCTTTTGCGTCCAGAAACACGGGAACGAAAGAAAAAATTAGACGACCTGGAATCTATCAAAGACGAAATGCTACAAAGTAAAGAGCGGCTGGAGTCAGAAAGAGCGCAAGCGTCTAGCTATAAAGAAAAATATCTTGAAATGCTCGAAAATTTTAAACGTGAAAAAGAAAAATGGCTAACTCTCGCGGTGCAAAAAGCCGAACAAAAAATCAATGAACTCTTAGAGGCCGCCAAACAAAATCAAACCAATCTCAAAGCCATGTCAGACTTCAAAAGCCAGTTGCCAACCGTGGTGAAAACTCCTCAAAAGGCCAGCATTCAGACGGCGGCGGAGTTCGCAGTGGCCTTTCCGCCAGGCTCGCCAATCTTCGCTCCCCAACTTCAGACCGATGGAATCATCCAAAGTCTACCCGATGCCAAGGGAATGGTGACTGTGATGGCTCAGAGCATGCGCTTTCAAGTTTTCTGGAAGGACCTTCAACCAGCAAGAAGTCTTGCAAGAACAGCCGCAGCACCACGCTCCGAATATATGGCTTCAACAAATTTGGGTGAAGAACGAACCGTGGATCTCAGGGGGCAAAGAGTAGATGAGGCAATCCGCGAACTTGAATCCCAATTGGATCTCGCCATGAGAAATAAAGAGGATCGACTCAAAGTCATTCACGGTCACGGCACCGAAGCACTTAAAAAATCAATTCGCACTTTCTTATCCCGTTCGGTCTATGTGCGAAAGTGGAATTCCGGTGACACCAGCTCCGGCGGAGACGGCATCACCTGGATCGAACTCTCAGATTTGTAGAAATTCAAATTCGTTCTCTACTTAGGAGTGCAAAAAGGTTTTTGTTTTCCGGATTCGTAGGCACGAGGTTGATCGAGGATTGATTCCATACAAGAGCCGATCAGAACTTTTTCGTCGGCGGTGATAAGTTTTTCGTGAGTTCTAATTTCTGACCAGACGACAAGCCCTCCACGAAGAGCAAAAAGCAAATGTCCTTCGACTTTACTTTCCAAAGTGGCCTTCACCAGACCCGTTGGCACAGTGACCTTTCCAGAGATTTCTATATCCGCACAGCGATCATTTTCTCCGCACTCAACAAATTTTGTGAGGATTCCGATGATGTCTAGTTTCAAGGGCATTCCGTTATTTCGACTCAGCCAACCTTGTTCAATCTCCCAAGTATCGCCCTTTGAAACTGCCTGCGGTGGCAGCGGCACGGGCTGAACAAAGAAAATACTTTCAGGAGGATAATTTCCGGCTTTGATGACATTGCTCGCGCGGTCCATCACAAAATCGATGGCTTCTCCTTTTTCAGGAAAAGACAAATCGTTAAGATCCATCTCTCCATCCTTTTCAAAGGTCTCCATCCGAACGTCAACTTCGCCTGTGCCCTTAGAGCTTGTGACCACCGACTTCGTTTTAAAGTCGACAACCTCTTCGCGCTTCACACGAATTTTTCTTTCATCGTGAGTGTCTTTGATGGAGTCGTAACGATAATGAGTCACCTCGGTGTGACCTGCCTCGTTGTTGATCTCGAGTTTCACGGGACCGGAAATTTGAACTTCGCGGCCACTGAGTCCCTTCGTCGTGCCGTGGGAGCACCCCAACACTGTCAAAACATTGAGCCCCACTAAAATCTTTTTCAAATCTCGCATAAAGTCGATTTTCCACTGGACGGAGCACCCGAGGCAACCCTAAAGAATGGCCATGGCGCATCACTCTAAATATTACTTCTATCTAAAACATTTGATCTTGTTGTCGGTACTTTGGGTCGGCTGCGCTCCTCCGGGCGGCAACAGTAACCTCAATCAACAGTCTGCCTGCGTGTCCAACTACACAGGCCGTGGGCTTTCGCTCAAAGCGACTCTGCTCGGTGGCACCACCTATTCTTTCACCTTGTGCTCCGACTCAGCCATTCAAGGAGCTGTTTTCACCATCTATGGCGCCGCCACTGCCGCCGGAGTCACTGATCCTGCCATCCTCACTCGCTATCGACTTTCTCATGTGGGTGATATCCAAAAACAGGGACAATCCTTTCAAGTGACTTTTGCCAGCGATCTCTGGTTCGTGATCTATACGGATGTTGAGTCTGGCGGATCTTTTCAATATGACAATACGACCGAAATGGTTCGAGGCGATCTCTCGCTTGCGAACACCGCTGAGTAATCTTAGCGAGTTTCGAAGCAGCTTCGTCGTCGAAGAACTTCAGAGCTCGAACTAGCTTTTTACCTCCTTGAACTTGCCCGCGTTAGCAAATAAGAAAGACTTTTTATTGAGTACTTAGTGACTCTCCTGCTTAACAGGATTTTCTGTGTTGAGGCTTTGTCCCTGCCGATATCTTTCCGTTAACTGAGAGTCATTGGTCGGAAATGAAAATAAAATAAAATGGCTATGAGAGACCACATCTTCGATAGTGATTACGATGTAAGAGCCGTCACCCTCGTCCATTGAAAATTCTTTGATAAAACTCACGATCGTGTCTCCCTGAAGATCGGTACTGCGCCAAATTTCGTCTGAATCTTCAATGGTTTCTTGGCGAAGATGGGCGTATTTTTCGAATTCGGAAGGAGGAATATCTTTATCGGAACGAACAGCGAGCATGGCATCAAAAAGTCTTGTGGCAAGCTCGTCACCTTCTGAGAGCGCATCATTTTCAGAAGCTTCAATTTCAAGTTCCGATTGCGATTTGTCATAGATCAAACGACCGCGACGATAGAACTCCACAAGTTTTAAATCTGTGGTTGGAAAGTGAAGAAACACAAAGCTAGGGGTTGTGTTCGTCATTCTCACGATCGCCACATAATAAATGGATTGGTCATCGAAAGTGAATTCACCAATGTATTGATGAACAGGAGTATCGTCGACAAGTTCAGGGTCTTCCCAAATCTCATCAGGCGCTTCTAATAAGTCATTGAGACAATCCTCATAGCGGGTGAAGTTTTCTCGGGGTATATCTGTCTCGTTCCTTCGCTCAAGAAATTCTTTTTCAAGTGTCTCTATCGGCTTAGAAAAATGTTGGTAAAGACACTCTTCGGAACAAAAAATTAAATCCTGTTCTTCGTCGATGATAAAAGCTTCTTTTTCTTCGATCACCTTTTTGCATTTAAAGCATTTTGTTGTGAGCCATTTTTTTTGCACCATCAAAATTGCACCCCAAGTTCTGTGTTCCAGGTGATTTCAGAAACCCGCGGATATCCAATATCCCAAAGTGCGACCTCGGTTTCTTGAGTGCTTTGAGTCTGCAAGATCGGAAAGGTGATGGAATTAATAAGATCCACTCCACCAAAAAGTCGATAGCGAACACCGGGTGCAAAACCGGCCCACTCGCTGGTACGGGCAAAAACAACGTCTCCCATTCGAACTCCATAGGCGCGATACCAAGTGAGCTTTCCAAAGATTGCCCAACGCTGAAAAATCTTTCGCCCGAGCATAAATTCGGCATCGACAACATCGCCGACATCAACCCTCTGATCTTCTTCATTGTCTCGTATCGAATATCCTCCACCCATGGACCCAAAAAATCTCCCAGAGGTGAATCTGATCTCTCCACCGGGCCGATAGGTATCATGATGGGCTGCGATTTCTGCCCCAGGCCTTGAAAATTTCGCAAGACCATTCACCCACACTTCGGCCTGCTCGATATTGAATAAACGCACTTCACCACCAATAAAGGGATTGCCTAATTCGTTGGATGAGAGTCCTCGAACATTTCCGGTCAAAAAAGGAGCACCGGCATAAACATAGTAAGAATTGGGAACAAAAAGACCCACACTCGCGCTGTAAGAAAGCCCTGCCGTCTCGAAAGTTTTATTTTCAAAATAATCAACGCCGAACTGAGTTTTGGTCATCGCCGTCGGAGAGTTCGATGAAGACATCTCGTCCAATGCAGCACTGCTCATTCCGGAATTCGCATCGCTCGTACTTTCGGACTGGCCAAAAGACTGGGTTTCAAAAAAAGAAAAGAAAAGTATGAGCGACAGAAAAACGAAAAATACATTTTTTTTGATCAAACGTTAATTCCCCTTTCATTAGTTTAGGGGGCCGCACATTTTCTGTCAATTGAAGAGCAAACCGGACTTGCTAAGTAGGTGAAACCAAAGCGAAGATAAAGTGTGTTTTACATCAACCAAGTCCAGTTGAAGCAACTTGAAAGTCTCCTCACACAGTCAACGATGGGGATCCATATACTTTTCGACAATTTATCTCTTGCTGAAATCCTCGGCAAGCCCACAGAGAACGTGGATTTTTTCACCCACGAGAATCTAGGGAGAATTCAAGCCATCTTGGGTGAGTTTCTTCAAAAATCAGATCTTGATCAAAAAATGCTTTATCTCCAAGCCCTCGATCAAGACTCCTACGAACTTCTAGTTCGAAGTTATTTCAACATTGTTGAAAACACAGTTCTTGAAGCGACCAAGCTCAAACACTAAGCCTCGACCTTCATCTAGTTTTACGATCTCGCCCCTCCTTCCGATAAAGCTTCATGTTTTCTTCACTGATTTTAAGCTTTTTTATCTCGCTGAAAGCTTCTTGCGAGTACCGAGCCTTTCACTTGGTGATCTCCAAAAAAGATGGTCAGAAGGTCAGAGAGCTTGCCTCCACCCTCGACGACGGGCAGTACCCCGATTACTACCCACTCGCTAGCGATGAAATCGTTCAGTACACCGATACCTGGATGTGCTTTGGACGAACGGATGGATTTCTTCCGCCCTGTCCATCCCCCAGATCCCAAGCGACCGCGCCTTCTGGACTCAAGCCGCAGCCCTAATCGTGCTACGATCGAGGCAGGCTAGGAACGTCTTGGAGGGAATCTTGGCTGCGGAAATCAATGCTCCAGAAAAGAATCAAAATCTCAGCGACTTGCAGTCGACTTATGAGCGCAAAAAACGCGAAGTCCGCGAAAAGGGCGAAAGAGAACTCCAGCAACTCAAAGAAGACTATAAAGCGAAAACGATCGACGAAAGATTTCGAGACGAGGCAGCGATCAATCACATCGACAAGGCACGAAAAAGCCAAGCCGAGTTCATGACCGCTCAGAATCAAGAAAAGATGAAAGAGTCTGAAGAAGTCGTTTCAAAAAATATCGAAAAACAACAAGAAGCAGAAAAAAGACAGCAGAAAAAAATAAATGAGGCTCGAAAGACCTATTCTGGAAAAGTCGACAAAGAGCAAGAACAGCTACAATCGAGGCTTGCTGATGTCGAAGAGAACGGCGAAAAAAAAGAAAAAGCCGAGGTGCTAAAATTTAACAAAACTCGCGAAGAATATGATCGAGAAATGAATAACCTGGTCAAAAACAATGAGAAAAAACTCATTGATACCCGTGACCAGGGTTCTGCTCGGGTTGAAGAAGAAATGAAGACCGATACGGAACAGCACAATAAAATTCGCAAGAATGCTCAAAAAAACATGAGTGACGAAAAAATCAAACGAGACGAGCAACTGAAGAAATACAAACAAACTTCAGAACAAGAATTCAGCCAACAACAGAACGTTGACCATCAAAAAGTGGACGTGCAACGCGATCTCTACCGCAAAGAAGCCGCTAAAGTGGATCAAGATGGATACACCGAAATAAAAAATGAAAAAACTCGTTTTGATGTGACAAAGAACAAACAGAAAGAACAAGAAGAAGCCGATCTCACCCATGACAAACAACTATTTCAGGGTCGCGTGGACAAACTCCACGCCACAGAGCAAGAAAATCTTACGATCAATCAGAAAGACTATGACGCTCGAACAGAACAACAAAAACAGCATTTTATTTCGAAATATCAAAAAACCGAAGACCAAAATAAACTCACACTGCTCGCACAAAAAGAAAATATTTTGCGAGCATTAAGGGCTCAACAGGAAGAGCTCCTTAAAAAAGTAAAAAGTTACGGGAATGTTCAGAACGATCCATTTTATAGTTTGGTCGATTATGAATCGAATCTCCAAGACACCGGAAAAGCCTATATCTTTTCAACCCAAATTCCGGAATATGACAAAGACAATGTCTCAGTGAGAGTTCACAATGATAAAGTGGTCCTGACCGGAAACAGATCCTTCGAAGATAAAGTCGATCAAACCGATAAAAAACTCGAAACAAATTCTTATCAATCTTTTCATGAAGAATACAAACTCGATCGACCCGTCAAGCAAAACGACGTGACCCAGATTTACGAAAATGGAATTCTCTCGGTTTATATTCCAAAGGTGTGATTGTCTGCAGAGACTATCGTCGGACCAAGCCCTGAATTTCGGACATCATGAATTTTAGTCGACCATGAAGCTCTTCGAGCTCGTCGATATTTTTTCGGAGTTCTTGAAGCACATCTCCGCCGCGAACGTGCAGTTCTCCCTCTCGCTTAAGAAGTTCATAAGACGACCCGGCCCAAGTTTGAACCTCTTCGTTTTTAACTTCTGATGCTTCAGCATTTTGTACAGGCACTTTGCTCATATTCTTCTTCTTATTTTTTCTGCTTCTGCTTCTGCTTCTGCTTCTGCTTCTGCTTCTGCTTCTGCTTCTGCTTCTGCTTCTGCTTCTGCTTCTGCTTCTGCTTCTGCTTGCAAATTAATGCTAACTCTCTTTTGCAACTCTACAACTTAAATCATCTTAAATTTTAACATTTAATACTCACACTTCACAGAGTCGATATCAACCTGCTGAGGAATCCTTCTAAAAGTGGCATCGGCCAAATTGACTGCCATAACGCTTCCTGGAGCCGTATTGTGCTGCAATCCAAGCACGTGACCCAACTCGTGAACAAGCAAACTCTCGAGATCAACCTTGTTGGCATCCGCATCGGAGCCAGTAAAGTACTGAAAATCTTTAACATTCACTCGAACATCGGCCTCAGAGATGTGATTGCCTTCCCAGTAAATCGTAGTCCTCGCCTGCTCAAAACTTCGATCAGGCTCCCAATCAGAGAGCCAATAAATTTCAGAGACCCCATCTTGAGTTGGAGTGGCAACTCCGCTCGCGGAACCACCAATTCTAAATAAAGGCTTCCCGATGACCTTTTCCCAATCTTGCATCGCCGACTGAAGAACCGGAATATATTCTTGCGGAAAGGAATCATGGACATAAATACTCACCGGCGTCGCCTCTTTCCAAGAAACCCTTTGAAGACTGCCGTTTTGAACAAAGTTACACGAAGGTTGAGGGTCAACCTTTGAAGTACACCCTGAAAGAGCAAATACTCCCAGCAGAAGAAGACCGATAAAGTTTTTAAGATCAATTTGACGAGGCTTCACACCTTCATTCCAACGCAAGAATCTATCCAAAACAAGATGAACTTGAGTGAAAGGTAAGCCTTTGAAATGATGAATCTATTTGTTGAACATACTTTGTCGGAGAAAATCGACTTCCAAAATTAGACACCAGGAGTGCACTCAACTCCTGAATAATACACCCTAAGTATGAGTTTTTATTGATCTTTCTTAATGTCAAAGATCTCTACAGCCAAAGGACAAATCAGGGAAGACTTCAGGCCCAACTATCCTCTAAAAAGTCGTGGACCGCTGTTTCACCGAAGCAAAATTGATGGGATTGAGCTCTTGAGACTCCCTCACCATTCAAACTTCCATGCAACCAATCCGGCTCAATGGGGGGACTTTTCACAATAATGCGAAGGCTGTCATGACCTTCGACCCCTGTGGCGCCCTCCTCATTCTTCTCCACAATCACTCGAACGTCACCCTCCGCCCAACATTGACGTTCTGATTGAATCACTTCTTTGACCGACAATTCCTTTTCAAAAACGAGAGCATTCACATGTTCTGTTCGACTCAAAAGGGAGACAAAGTCAAAGCCCGGATTGAGTTTTTGCATGTCGAAGGAAACCGCCATTTCTCGGCCCTTCATGAGAGATTCGAAGTTTTCTGAATCGATACGAAATCGCTTTTTTGAAATGAGACTGTTCCACTCAGGATGATGAATCCCCGCCCGGGCTTCAACAAAGGTGGGAACTTGGTCAACGTTGTACCGGCGAATATGAAGATGGAACTGCTTTTTCTCCTCGGCCGCGGGGGCAAAAACCACAGTTTGAACTGGCACAAAATCATGAACCAGTTTCAAGTTTGTACTTAAAGCTTCTAGAAGTGGCTGAACCAGAGCTTCTGGAACCAAAAAATGATTTTCATTTTGAACGTAAATCTCAGAAGAGCCATGCACTGTTGGTGTCACGTTTGCACATAGATTTGATAAATTCTTTCTCAAACTTCCCCTCGCTTTCCTCATCGTTTTCGATTGAATTGCTTTTCTCTTATAGCAAAGTTCTTTTTTATATCTTCATATTTGATGGATAGGCGCTCGGTTCGTGTAATTTCTGGGACTTTGAGAAATTATCGACCTGCGATATGACGAATTCTAATATCAAAGATTAAAAACAATGGGCTGGGCGATTTATTTGGGGAGACCGTTTTTTATTCGAGATAGGATCGGAACAAGTTTTTTTCTCATCTCCAGGGCCTTCGAGGGGATTATTTTTTTTGTTTCTTCATCCATATATAGTTTTCGATTCATCTCAACCTGAATGGTGTGGTGTCCGCTCTTAGGATTTCCGTACATTTCTGTGATTCGGCCGCCGACATAGGGCCAATTGTAAGCAACCTTGAATCCCGACTGGGAATAGGCAGCCATCACCAGGTCTTTGAATTCAGGGGAACAGCTGGTGCCTTTCACATCACTGATCACGAAGTCAGCTCTCTGCTCACCAGGATCTTTATGTTCACTGGTTCCAAGGGAGGGCATGCTGTGAGCGTCGATATGATAAAAATCCTTAAACCCTTTTTTTCGCAGTACGGTGACCTGGTTCAAAATATTTTTATGAAAAGGCTCGTAATACTTTTTAACAAAATCATCGTGGCTTTGCCGACTGATGGGCCTGGGCATCAGGACTTCTTTTTTTGTGGTGATAGCCCAGTGAAATCCACGACTGAATTTTCCGGCTTCATTTTTGGAGTCGTCGACTGTCCCTTTGTCGATATCTTCGGGAAATCGATTGAGATCGACAACGTATCTATGCCAATCCGTCGTGACCACAGGAATTTCCAACTCTTGAATGCAATCCTGGTAAATTTGGTCCACATATCGATCGACATCACACATCAATATTTTTTCTGGCAATCCTTTTAGCCAAGTTGCTTCTGGTGGGACTTTTTCACCGGAATGAGGAATGCTCATAAAAAATGGAATCATGAAATCTGTTTTAACAGAGTTCTCCACTTTTTTAAATATCTGTGTTCAACTAAAATGACACAAAGGGAACTATGCCAAAAATTTATACCAAAACTGGAGACAAAGGGACCACCGGTCTCGTCGGCGGAAAAAGAGTTTCCAAAAATTCTCCAAGACTCGAGGCTTACGGAACCGTGGACGAGCTCAACTGTTTGATTGGACTTACGAGAAGTATTTTTCACGAAGATGCACTTCTTGACAACGTTGATTCGCAGCTTGAAAAAATCCAAAATGAACTTTTCGATTTAGGTTCAAGACTTGCCTGTGACGAAGAGAAAACTCTTGCCATGCTCCCTGAAATTTCAGAAAACCAAGTTCGATTTCTGGAAAAATCAATTGACGAAATGACGGCACTATTGAAGCCGCTGAAAAATTTTATCCTTCCGGGCGGAGATCGAAGGGCTTCTGTTCTACACCTCGCACGAACCGTTTGCCGAAGAGCTGAACGCCAAACACTCAAAATGGAAAAACCCCCAGAAGAAATTCTGGTCGTCTATCTCAACCGACTGAGTGATTACTTATTTGTTGCCGCCAGATACGTGAACCATATCGCGGGAAAAGAAGAGTCCATCTGGTCTCCCCGAAAGAAAGCCTAATTTTTCTATGAGATTTTATAGGGCCACTGAGGCCGACTCTGATGAGCTCAAGAATTTTTATTCGGAGGTGACTCTCCATGGCCCCATCGACATATCCAATGTGCGACCCCGTAACTTTTTTGATCAGTACCGCCTTCAGTCTTCCGACTTTGAGACCTTTGTTTTAAAAAATAATGAAAACCAAATTGAAGGGCTTGGAACAATCATTTATCGAAAAGCTAATATCAAGGGTGAAGAAGTCCTGGTGGGATATTGCACAGATCTAAGAATCGCTCCAACCAGAGAGGCAATCCTCACATGGACCAAACATTTTTTGCCCGTTCTTGAAATGGCGATGAAAACTCGAGGTTGCAAATATTTTTTTTCCGTCGTCGTTCCTCAGGACGGAAAAGCCTACAACGCTTTGGTCAGACCCCGAAGTTCCAGGCGTAACATCCCTAGATTTTACATGCTCAGTCGCTTCGAACTCGTCAATGTTTTGGGAAGACTCCCTCTGGCAAGCAAACCCCTGCGCACAATCGAAATTGATCGTGGAGATATCAAGGATCTTGAACCTTTGGTTCAATATTTAAGCACGAAATCGAAGGAGAGAAACCTCAGCTTCATTTACACCATGGAATTAATGAAGGAGAGATTCAGCCGATGGCCCGGATTTCAGATCGAAAATTTTTTGATTGCGAGAGATCATGATAAAAATATTATTGGATGTGTTGCTCCCTGGGACAGCTTTGAAGTTCAACATTTCAGAGTTGCCCAGTATCATGGCTTCAGTCGTACTCTGAAACGAGCTCTTGATTTGTCAGCTTTTTTTGGACTTTCACAAAGTTTGCCCGCCCTGGATCATTCCCTGAATTTTTTGTACCTCACACATCTCTATGCCGATAACCCTGATATTTTCTATTCTCTTTTGTACGAATCCTACGAAATGGCAAAACCCACAAAATTTTTGACCTACCAGCATTTTTCCAATGACCTGACCACTCTTCCTCCGAAGGCTTTTATTTCTACGACCTTTCCACTTGCGGTCTACTCCCTCCTCCCACCTGCAGTGCCACTCCCTGAATTTTTGCGAATGAGCTTGCAGCAATTTTCGCCAGACATCGAAGCGGCATTGATCTAACCATTTGAGGTTAAGATTTTCTTATAGCTTCAGTAATATAAAATGATGCAGTGCGGACTCAAATTGTCTCTGGTCTATTTATTTTTCCAAAGGCCAGGACCGTCTTTGGTCTAGGGAGCAATTGGATTCATTTCCTCTGGCAATTTGTCACCAAAAAGTATGGCACTTCTCTTGCTCATGTCACATAGGTAACCTACCTGACTTCTCCACTTTCGTGGATCCCAGTAAGTCAGAAAATCCAAAATCCAACCTTCGGCAGGTTGGGGGAAACACCCCCACCGACGCCGCCTGTCCGAAGGTACCCGGTTGTTTTTTATGGCGATGGTGCGTCATGAATCAGCTCGAACAAACTTTTGAGCAGAGCCGTCGTCGAAGGGACTTCGGAGCTCTAACTACCTCCTTCCCGACGCCGGTACTTGCGATAGCTTCGCTATCGCAAGTCCTAAGGAAAGACAGAAACCGGGTGGTTTCCTTTTTTTAAGGACTTACGATAGCGAAGCTATCGTAAGTAAACGAGGGATCACTGAAGTTCGTTTGAAAACAGAAGTAACTTTCCCGAGTTTGCTGGGAAAAAGGCCGTTCCAATTTAAACCATGACGCAGTATCGCCAGAAAAAACAACCGGGTACCTTCGGGATCTGCCGATAAGGGTGAATAACCTTGGGAGCATCTATGTCGAAAACAGAACGAAGTCTCAATGTCGTACCAAAGGCGCAACCGAATAAGAAATTGACTGTTGTTCCTGGAGATGGAATTGGCCCCGAAATTATGGAGCAAGTGATTCGCGTGCTTCAAGAAGTTTCAGCGCCTTTTGATTACGAAGAACATCACGCCGGCCTTGTCGCCGTTGAAAAAAACAAAAACATTCTACCCGATGCCACTCTTGAATCGATTCGCCAGACGGGGCTTGCGATCAAAGGTCCTATCACGACTCCCGTTGGAGGCGGACATAAAAGCATCAATGTCACTCTCAGACAGGCCTTCGACCTTTACGCCAACGTGAGACCGGTGAGAAGTCTTCCTGCCGTCGACACTCCCTTCAAAAATATTGATTTGATCATTGTTCGAGAAAACACCGAAGATCTCTACACTGGAAGCGAGAGAATGGACGGACCCGACATCGCCGAAAGCACCAAGAGAATATCTCGAAAAGGAAGCGAAAGAATTTGTCGCTACGCCTTTGACCTCGCGAAGAAATTAAACCGCAAAAAAGTTTCGTGCACTCACAAAGCCAACATCATGAAAATGACCGATGGCCTATTTTTAAAAGTGTTTCGAGAAATCGCAGAGAAAAATCGTGATATCGAGGCCAAGGATCTCATGGTCGACAACTGTTGCATGCAGCTTGTGATGAAACCCCTTCAGTTTGACATTATTGTCACTGAAAACCTCTATGGCGACATTCTCAGCGATCTCTGTGCGGGAATGGTCGGAGGACTTGGAGTGGTTCCCGGAGCCAATATCGGAGAAAAAGCCGCGATCTTCGAAGCTGTCCACGGTTCAGCTCCTGACATCGCCGGCAAGAATCTGGCAAATCCCACTGCGTTACTTGAAAGTGCTGTCATGATGCTTCAACACATTGGCGAAATTGAAAAAGCCGACGAAATCACACGAGCTCTTCACATGACGCTAGCGAACGTTCCAGCCCGAACTCCAGATTTGGGCGGGAAAGGTACGACAAAAAGCTTTACGGATGCTATCATCAGAAACTTATGAGAGCACTGGTACTAGGCGCCGCAGGAGGGCTTGGAAGATCGTTCCAATCCTACGGCCATCGATTCAACCAAAAAATAGATTGGACCTTTCTCGATCGAGCCCAGCTCGATGTGACCAATGCTTTTTCGATCGCGACAAAAATTGAATTCTATAAACCCGATGTTGTGATCAATTGCTCGGGCTACACCGCGGTCGACAAGGCCGAGGGAGAAAGACAAGCAGCTTTTCGCCTCAACTCTGACGCCGTCGGGTTCATAGCAGAAGAGTGCAAAAAAAAATCCATTCGCTTTGTGACCTATTCTTCTGACTATGTTTTTGAAGGAAAAGGCGATCTTCCTCTCAAAGAAAAGGACCCGACAAATCCGATTTCGGTTTACGGCGAATCCAAATTGAGCGGAGAAAAAAATGCGCTGGCTTATCCGAGCTCCATCGTGATCCGCACAAGTTGGCTCTATAGTGAATTTGGCAAGAGCTTTCCAAGAACAATTTTAGAAAAAGCGGTTCAGGGCCAACCCCTTAAAGTCGTTAACGATCAGATTTCGAGCCCCACTTGGTCTTACGATTTGGTCGAACTAACGATGAATCTTCTCGAAATGAACGAGGTCGGTCTCTTTCATTTTTCTTGCTCCGGTGTTGCGAGCTGGTGGGATCTTGCCAATAAGTCCGTTGAAATCTACAACCGCATTAAAAAGACGGAACTTCCTCCTCCTGAAGCCATTAAAACCTCGGATTTGAATCAAGCCGCGAAAAGACCGGCCTATTCTGTTCTGAACTGTGACCGAATCCGAAAGCGCGCCATGAGGCCGCGTCATTGGGAAGTTGCTCTCGAAAAGTTCTTGCCCACGCTCATTCACAGTTGGACTTGACACCACCCAGACAGCTTTGCGACAAACAGTTCATGAAGATTTTAGTCACAGGTTGCGCCGGCTTTATTGGCTCCAATTTTATTCGATTTCTATTGAAGGAAAACTCCCATGTTGAACTCACCCACCTCGATGCGCTCACCTACGCTGGAAATTTAGAGAGCATCAAAGATCTTCTCGATCACCCAAGACATAAATTTCATAAAGGAAATATCAACGACCAAGAACTCGTCAGCAAACTTGTTGAAGACGTCGAAATGATTATCAACTTTGCGGCCGAAAGCCATGTGGACAGATCCATCGATGGACCAAAATCTTTTATCGAAGCCAATGTGAATGGAACATTCACGCTTCTTGAAGCCGCAAGGCGAGCCAAAAACAAAATTCGTTTTGTTCAGATTTCAACCGATGAAGTTTATGGAAGCCTCGGACCAATCGGATCCTTCACTGAAGAGTCGACTCTCGCTCCCAATAGTCCTTACTCCGCCAGCAAAGCGTCGAGCGATCTTTTGGTGCGCGCCTATCATCACACTTATGGTCTCGACACGATCACCACAAGATGCTCCAACAATTACGGCCCCTGTCAGTTTCCAGAAAAATTAATTCCACTTATGATTCAAAACGCAAGGGCTGACAAAAATCTACCCGTCTATGGAGATGGCCTCAACGTGCGAGACTGGATTCACGTCGAAGATCACTCGCGAGGAGTTTGGGCCGCTGCTACCAAAGGTAAACCCGGCGAGGTTTACAACCTTGGCTCGGATAACGAGTGGCCCAATATCGAAATCGTAAAGTTGATTTTGAAACATCTCGGAAAATCCTCGGACCTTATCAAATACGTCAAAGATCGCCCAGGGCATGATCGCAGGTACGCCATCGACGCTTCGAAATCAAAGCGCGAACTCGATTGGAAACCACTCGTATCTTTCGATGCCGGACTTCGCTCCACCATCGACTGGTATCTTGCAAACGATGCCTGGCTCCATTCGGTCACGAGTGGCGACTATCAAAGCTTCTATGACCGCTGGTACCGAGAGCGCCGGTAGGGACTGTCGTTCAAATTGCATAGCTTTAATATTCACATCGATCCTTACTCATCTGGATCGGTCTTTCGCGATTGGAAGAAGCTCGTTGGCCTTAGATTGTCGGGTCTGCTCGAAAAAGAAGTCTATTTCTTTTCGGAATTGCGAAAAGAGGTGTTTCCTGAGCTAAGTCCACCGCAGTCATGGCTGTGCAATGTTGGATGGATGCGGGCGGCGTAAGGATTTGTCCAGCCTCTAGATTTACGAACAAAATCAGTGATCAGTAGATTCTTTTTTCTCCGAAACAGCCAAAGGATAGAACTTAAGTATCGCCTCTAAATCTGCCCACTTCCCACCGGAAGTTTTTATTTTTGGAAGAGTTCGTCCCACAACCTTGTCCAATCTGTGAGCATCATCTTTTTCAAAATAGAACAAAATAGGATGGACCACGGTTGCGATAAGAAAACTTGTGGGCTTCATCTTGATAATGGTCATTGGTTTGCCATCGACAGTTTCGTCGTTCTCCTTAAAAAATTTAAAGCCGACAGTTTCAAGTCTGTCCATGACACCGAGGCGTACCGTCAAGGAGTCTCCTTTCATGAGAGCTCCCCAATTTTTTAAAACGAAAGGATAGACCTGATCGGTGACAATAAAATTAGATTCCAATTCTAAGTTGGCTTTTTTGGTGACTCCGTCTTTTGTATATTCAAAATTGATCCTGCCGTTCGAAACAGTGATGGATCCTTTTTGACCCAGCTGATCCTGAACCAGAGTCGCTTTTTTTAAAACATCTCCATCGTAGTCCAACTCTTCGAGGGCCGCCCTAACCCCTTGAGGATCCACATAAGTTCGCACGACATGATGATCTTTTTCTGCTCTGGTGAATTTAAAAAGTAATTTTTTTGATGGAGAGTTCTCGAGAATGTCCGCGCTAAAACTCTCAGCGCGGACGACTGAAACACTAGCTAACAAAACAAGAAAGCAAAATATCCTCACAACAATAATGTTAGCTAAGGTGACGAGTGATCGTCGCCACAATATTTTCTTTTGAGTGGTTGCCGACCAGCTGATCCACATCTTTGCCATCTTTGAAAAGTATCATAGTGGGAATGCCGCGGACACCAAACTTGGCTGGAAGATCTGGGTTTTCGTCAATATTCACTTTGGCGATCACAAGCTTGCCTTTGAGTTCAGTGGCGATTTCCTCCAACTTTGGTCCTAATGCTTTGCATGGTCCACACCACTCAGCCCAAAAATCAACCAACACAGGCGTCTTGGACTTCACCACCTGAGCTTCAAACGAACTGTCGGTGACGGCGACTGTATTTGGACTATCTGCTGACATAGGATCCTCCGATTCATGGGTTGGTTTTAATATGAAATCACGAAGCCCAATTGGCAAGCCCCTTTCTATAAAAAACTCGTGGCCCGTCTAAAATTGAGACAGCCGGGTCCAGGCCCGCAGAATAACTCCGGAATTTTTAGAAAAAAGCCGATGAATGGGATGGAAAAGTGGGCCAAAAATGAAGAAGAATGAGATTAAAGTCCTCATAGTTGAAGACGATAAAAGCTTTGGAGATGTGCTCCGCGTGGCTCTTCTTCGTTCTGGCTATCAGTGCGTTGTCTCCCAAACTCCCCAAGATGCACTTCAACAGCTTAAAAACAATCTCTTTGGAGCGACAGTGATTGACTGTCTGTTGCCAAAAATGTCCGGAGTCGAGTTGGCCGCTCAAGTCCGAGCCGATGGAAACCTCGCCGGCCCCATTTTTTTAATGAGTGGTATTTTCAAAGACAAAGTCTTTATGCAAGACTCACTACGAAAAACGGGAGCCGTTCATTTCTTTTCGAAGCCCTTCAATCTCGAAGACCTTATCAAGGCCATCGACACAGAATTAAGTTCGATCATTGAAGAAACCCATCCTCCTCTTCAAGAACTTTTAATGAAGCAAAATCCCTCGCCTGGTGAAAAAATCGACGCCGTTAAAAAAACTCCTTCTATCAGCGGAAATGAACTTCCAAAAATATTTGAATTTCTGGTGTCGAGTTCCTCCAACGGAGTCTTGGAACTGATTGACGAAGAAGAGCAAAAGACCAAGGTTGGTTTTTGGCACGGAAAAATCGTGAACGTCGAAGCCTCCGACCGCCCGTCTTTTTTCGGCGCCTTGCTTGTCGAGAGAAAGCTTATCACTCATGAATTGATCGAGTCCGTCGTAAGTCAGCCCAATCCTCTCAATAAAAGATTGGGAGAGAGGCTTGTCGACGCCAACATGATCAGCCCTCACGTCATCGGGATCATCAACACAGATCAGATTGGCATTCGGATGAGTCAGATGATTCGTAACGTGACCTATTCGATGAGTTTTAAAGATGGAAACTCAGATTCGATTGAACGCGAAGGTTTTTTCGACGGACCCAATTTATTGTCTTTTCTTATGGATTGCATCACTTCCAAAATATCCACGGAATGGCTAAAGACCCATTATTTGGTTTGGGATGAAAACCCAGTCTGCTTGGCCGCAAACTTTGATAGATCCAGCGCGATTCTCACTTTCGGGCCTATCACGCGCCTCCCAAACCTCATCGGTGATCTTGAATTAGGCACCGAATTTAATAAACTCGCTCTCAGGTATTCAAAATCTCCCTCAGACTTTTATGCGGCCATCCATCTCCTGGCCATCAACCAAATGATTGTCTTTCGATCGGTCGCAAAAAGTTTTGATTCCACCGGGCAAATCAAACGACTCCAACAAATTCAAAAAGAATTTTCACAAAAAGATGATTTTGAAATTCTAGGTGTCCCAAGAAAAACTAAATCAACTGATATTCGAAAATCCTATTATGAACTGTCGAAAACCTTTCATCCCGACCGCATGTCGCCCGACTCCCCCGAAGAACTCGTCCGACTCAATAAACAAATTTTTTCGCGGATGACTTCGGCTTACAACCGTCTCATGGACGATGACTCCAGAGCAGCCTATCTCAAAGAACTCGAAATCGGCCAGGCGGAAAAGATTCTCGAGGCTGAGGGTACGACAGAAGAAGGAAAGGCCCTCCTAAAAGCCGGCCAAGGCGCAAAAGCTCTCGAAAAATTCCTCGAAGCCTCAGCGGTTCAAACCGGCAACAGCGAGCTGGCCCTCTACACACTGTGGGCAAGACTCACGACCGTGAACACCACCACTCCCAATGTGGCCACGATTCACAATCTTGTGAGCGAAGGCCTCAGTCGAATCCCTCCCGAAGATCGTCACTACGCACTTTATTATTTCGTAAAAGGTCTTTTTCAGAAGCAACTTGGTGATCTCGAGTCAGCCAGAGATAATATCCTGCATGCGGTTTCGATCAAGCCCGAATTTATCGAGGCCAAACGCGAACTCAATCTGTTAGAGATCGGCCAAAAAGGTAAGAAGGTCGATATACTTAACAGTGATCTCAAAGAAGTCGTCGGTCTTCTATTTAGAAGAAAAAAATAATTATTTTGATTTCTTTCCGAAACCAGCAAGAGCAATCACAAAAGCCTTTCGCTCTTCATCGATCGCTTTGATCTCGGGGTCATTTTCGCTATTCCTAAAATCCTTCACCTGAGCGGCAACTTTATCCTTCGGAAAACCTTGAAAAGCCGGAAGAGGAGTTGCGACCACGAGTCTCTCATAGGTCTGCTTACGTTTTTCAACATCTCTTTCAGAAACTTGCAGCTTCGATCTATACATCGAGATCTTTTCAAGGGGTTCTGCGGGAGCGCGAGATTTAATATGGCCGACATCTCCAAGACTAGGAATTTGAATTTTCAGTTGTTCGAATTTATCCAAAAGATTTTTTTCATCCATACCGAAAAAACCGGCCAGAGCTTCGATGAGGCTTTCGGTTCGAATCGGAGACTCGAGTGTGACATCCACCAACGAATCCGCTTTTAAAAGCGATTTATTTTTAGCAACCAAAATAACCCTGGGAGGTCCGCCCCTCTTTTTAATCCGAGGTAATAATTTCGTTCCATTCACCCTTTGTCCCTGTGCCGAGATCACCAAAACCTCAGGGTTAAAACTCACCATCATCTCGGGAACAGCAGCGTCGTTTCTAACGCCCACGACATCGAAACCAAGTTTCTTAAGAAGAAGCTCCAACTGGGTCAACTCTTGATAATCTTCAATTGCCACTAACACTCGACGCATAAATTCAATTGTCGCATTTTTATGGACAGGGTCAATGGGAGGATTGACCGACGTTGACGCCATTGGTAATTATAAACAATGAAAATAAGTGGTTTCACCGTCGTGAGAAATGCCGTGCTTATGGGTTATCCGGTGGTTGCATCAATAAAGAGCATTTTACCTCTCGTCGATGAGTTTGTTGTTGGTGTTGGACAGTCCGATGACGAGACCCTCAATCTCATCCGAAGCATCAATGACCCAAAAATAAAAATTTTCGAGTCTTTCTGGGATCAAACTAAGACAAAGGGCGGACTTATCTTAAGTGAAAAAACCAATGAAGCGCTATCTCGCTGCCAAAACGATTGGTGTTTCTATCTTCAGGCCGATGAAGTCGTACACGAGGCCGACCTTCCCGTCATCAGGGTCGCCGTTCAAAAACATGACCAGGACCTGCGCGTCGAAGGACTGCTTTTTCAATACATCCATTTTTATGGCTCCTACGGCATTATCGCCACGGCAAGAAACTGGTATCGTAACGAAATTCGTTTGGTCAGAAAGTCCTCAAACATTCAAAGTTTCAACGATGCTCAGGGTTTTCGTGTGGACGGGCGAAAGCCCCGTGTGAAGAAATCTGGAGCTAGGGTCTTTCACTACGGATGGGTCAAACCTCCAGCTCAGATGGGCCAAAAAAATAAATTGTTGAGTCGGTGGTGGCATGGAGAAAAAATGGAGAAGTCCTTTGACAGCTTTCAGTACTCTCATTTTTATGGCCTACGTCCATTTAAGGGTAGCCACCCCGAATTGATGAAAAAAGATGTGACGACCCAAACGTGGTCCTTTCAGCCACGGAAGACTTGGTCAGATTGGACTCTCAAGGAATTCAACTACCTTGCCAGCGACCTCTTTGAATCGGTTTTCAAATTTCGCATCGGGGAATACAAGAACTACAAGCTCTTGAAGGACTAACGCGATGTGTTTGTCACGAAATGGCCACCCATTTTAAACTGTGCTAGATTTCTTCTTTTAGGAAGGAAACCCGATGGAAAAAACCAGAACTGAAACCAGTCTTCTCCCCAAACGATCCTTCGCAGTCAAAGTCGATCAATATGAGGTTCGCATTGGAACAGGCGAAAAACTTTCGGTGATCGCCGGCCCCTGCGTTGTTGAAGAAGAAGAAATGATGATGACGACAGCCAGAACCCTTGTCGATATCTGCGAAAAAGCAGATGTGGGTTTGATTTTCAAAAGTTCCTACGAAAAAGACAATCGCGGAAGTGAAAAAAATTGGAGAGGTCCACTCGCTATCGATGGGCTCAAAATGCTTGCGAAAATTAGAAAAGAATTTGGAATCCCTGTTCTGAGCGATATTCACCGACAAGAGGATGTCGAAATGTCGGCTGAGTATTTAGATGTCCTTCAAATTCCCGCCTATTTATGCCAACAAACATCGCTGGTCCTAGCTTGTGGAAACACAGGTCGAGCGATCAATGTCAAAAAGGGGCAATTTTTAGCTCCAGAAAATATGTCCAGTGCGGTGAGCAAACTTCACTCCGTGGGGAATAAAAATATCCTACTTACAGAACGAGGAGCCTGCTTCGGTTACAATCGTCTCGTTGCAGACATGCGATCGATTCCAGTGATGCAGTCACTGGGTGTCCCCGTCGTGTTCGATGCCACTCACGTTGTCAGACTTTATGGAATTTCCAGTGCTGATCCAGCCGGCGGAGAGCCAAGATACGTTCCACATCTAACTTTAGCAGCTGTGGCAGCTGGAGCTGATGCCCTCTTTTTGGAAACTCATCCTGATCCAATGAAAGCAAAATGTGATGCAGCTTCGCAACTCAATCTTAAACATTTTGAGAGTATGATTCAAATGGCCGTGAATGTTCGTAAAGCCATTGGAACTCCAGAAAATGTAGGACAAATAAAGCCGCTGTAGTATTGTGACGATAAACTCATGACATTTTTTAGAGGGCGGCTCGCCGCCCGATATATTTTTGTAGAGATGCTGCCCGGATTTTTCATGGGCGTCTGCGTTTTTATTTTTCTGCTTTTGATGCTTCAAATTCTTCGACTGACCGAATTCGTGGTTGTTCACGGAAATTTTCAGGCAGCCATCGAAATTATTTTTTATCTCAGCATCAGTTTTCTTCCAGCTGTTTTGCCTATGGCCATTTTATTTGCCGTTCTTCTTTCATTTACAAGACTGAGTGGAGATTCAGAAATTGTGGCGTTCAAGGCCACGGGTCTTCATATGGGTCATCTCACCACTCCCCCAGTCCTATTGGGCATTATTGTGGCAATATTCTCAGCCCAAATTTCTTTTAACACAGCTCCTTGGGGCAATCGCCAGTTCGAACTTTTAATCTCCAAACTTGGGAGTTCAACCGCAGCCTCCACCATCCGTGAGGGAACGTTCTCTGAAGGTTTTTTTGATCTTGTGATGTATGCAAAAAAAGTCGATTCCAAAAAGAATATTTTAACGGACGTTTTTATTTACGATGAGAGAGAAGCCGACAATCCAGTCACCATCATTGCCAAGACTGGCCAAATTCTACCCTCTGAGCAAGGAACCCAAGGAGCTCTTCTAAGACTTACCAACGGAAATATCCATCACACAGCCAAAGACACCTATACAAAAATTAATTTCGAAGCCTACGACATCAATCTCAGCCGTCCGACAAACGAGGCCTATTCCGAAAAGTCGACACTTTCACTCACACTTTCAGAAATCGAAAAACTTCTCGAGAATAAGAGTCTACCCAAAGACAAAGTGAGAACTCTAGAGAGTGAATATCACAAACGATGGGCCATTTCTGTGGCTTGCATACTCTTTGCATTTCTGGGTGTTGGACTCGGCACAGTCACGCACAAACGATCCGTCAAATCCGGAAGCCTCATTATTTCTCTGGGCGTGATCATTGTCTATTGGGCCATGTATGTGATTGGTGACAATATCGCGAGAGCTGGGGTAGCTCCGGCGTGGATCACAATCTGGGCCGCCAATATTTTCTTTTCATTTCTTGGAATTTGGTTGCTCAAACGATCCTGGAATTAATTTTAACTGCTTGTTTCTCCTCTGTACGAACGAGGGTTCTCGGAAGAGCCGTCGTCGAACAGACTTCAAAGCTCAAACGAACGCCTTTCCCTCCGCCGGTACTTCCAAAAAGCTTCGCTTTTTGGAAGTTCGTTTAAGGGGGACAGGTTCCACTGTTACGTTCTTCCTTCTTCTTCCTCTTCTTCTTCCTCTTAAGCGAACTCTACGATAGCGAAGCTATCGTAGAGTCAACGCGGGACCGCCAATGTTCGCCTGAAAAAAGAAGCAACTTGCCCGCGTTCACTGGGAAAAAGTAACGTCTAACTATTTTCTAACAAATCACCAGAAAAAAGCACTGCCGAGCTAAGAGGCGTTGGAACGCTCTCTTTCGCAGAGCCGTCGTCGAACATACTTCGGAGCTCGAACGAACTCTTTCCCTCCGCCGGTACTTCCAAAAAGCTTCGCTTTTTGGAAGTTCGTTTAAGAGGGACAGGTTCCACTGTTACGTTCTTCCTTCTTCTTCCTCTTCTTCTTCCTCTTAAGCGAACTCTACGATAGCGAAGCTATCGTAGAGTCAACGCGGGCCCATAAACGTTCGCGTGAAAAAAGAAGCAACTTGCCCGCGTTCACTGGTAAAAAATTTGCAAAACAAAAGTCTTAAATTTTTAGGAGAGTTCTGAGATCCAGGGCGTCTCGAATGGGAAAAGCCCCCTGACACAAAAGATCAATGGATCCTGACCAATTCACTTCCGACGGAAATCCCGGTAACACCGCCACAGTTTTGGAATTTTCTGAGGCAAGCCTCGCTGTCATCGACGAACCACTTCGCCTTCTCGCCTCGACGACAAAAAGAACATCTGACATCGCAACGATCAATCGGTTTCGCTCATGAAAATAAAAGGTTCTCATAGGAGCATTCGGCGCAAGTTCACTCATAACCGCACCTCCATTTTGCACAATTGGATCAACCCAATCAGCAAAACTGTTGGGATAAATCTGTGCCAGTCCCGAAGGTAAAAAAGCAATCGTCGGTTTTCTATGACGAATGGAAAGTAAATGAGCCCGCTGATCGATACCCCTCGCTCCTCCACTGACAAGAGCGAGATTCCCCAAAGACAAGAGTTCGCTCAGGTGTTGGTCCATCCAGGAAAGAGAAAGGTAGTTGGCCTCTCGACTTCCAATCACTGAAAGACATTTGTGGGTCTTCCAAGAGGCTTCACCAAAATAAGAAAGAAAAAGAGGAGGTTTTTCCAAAAGATTAAAACCCGCCGGATAATCCATATGACCGGGATAAACAACCTTGGCCTTTTTTTTGCTGATCCAATCAAGCACCCCCAAGATCTTTTCGCTGGCCTCTTCTAAATTCAGAACTTCCCACTTCACGGGCAAACTCAGATCAAATTTAAGAAATTGCTCTAAGTTTTCACAGGGCAGGTCGATCGGGAGTCTTTGAAACTCAAAAAAGCTCAAAGTTTTTACATAAAGAGAAACGACGGAAGAAAATAGACCTAAATTCATAAAAGAATGCATAAGCAAAAACCGTGACAGGCTCTACTGCACCAAAACGGGTTCCCTTAAAATATTTTCCGAACTTCGGATTTTTTTTCGGACAACGGACACCAATTGGATGGCGTTAATATCGGTCGCCTGAACCGGTTTCATCTCCCGGTTTGATTTCCCCTCGCGCTTCAAGAACGATCGCCGAGGAGAAGTAATGAGTGGTTCGAACGACCTTAAGCAAAGCGATTGGCTCGTCCGCCTTTTTTAGAACGGTGTCGGGATTTCGGGTTTTCGAGTTTTTTAAAACAGTTAGGATATCCCCTTCATTTACGCCTTTGTCTTTTCCACCCTCAAGGTAGACCAGCCCGTTGGCTATGTTGTCTCGTGTCGCATCATAAATACCACCCACAACTGTGGTTTGTGCTTTTCCAACAGTTCCACTTTCTCGAGTGAATTTGGTTTTTGGCATCGGGCCTTTTTGTACAATCCCACCGACACGAACGGCGTCAATTAAGTTTGTGACAATAGCTCGGTACTTGTGCTCTCCCAAAGACTCAGTGATTTCAATTTGCCCTTCAACTTCGACGGGGTAAGCACTCTGATCCATAAAGTCATTTTCGATTTTATCTTTGATAAAAATGACGGTGAAAATATCTTTGGGATGGGCCGCTGAGAGTTCAACAATAACATTTTGAAAAAGACTGGCAGTCTCTCCTCCGAGTTCGACCTCCACTATTTTTCCTTCTCCTTCAGGCTTCTTTTCTGAAATGTAACCGGGCACAAAAGACATTTGCTCAAAGTTAGGTGTCACAGCTGAAATTGAAAAGCCATCTTTGTCATAAGTTTTTTCTGGTTCATCCCACTTGGGCATGCTCGCGGGAATCTCCACCAATGGAGCACTTGGCAAAGGTGGCGGCATCTCCACGTTGGCAAGTTGTTCTCTTGCCTGCTCTTCAGGAACTTTATCTGATGGACGTTCAAAGGATTCAAACTTGGAGTGAGCGACACGAACTTGAGGCTCCTGACCCAAATTGCTAGAAGAAAATTGAATCGTGTCTTTGGGATTGATTTGATGAGGATTGGTCACACTGCCGTTCAGCGACCAAACCTTCGGCCAAAATTGGCCATTGCCGAAGAGCATTGTGCTCACTCCCCAGAGAGTATCACCGGGTTGAATGGCATAGGTTTCAGTGGCGTGCGTTCCCGCCACGTCAAACCACTCTGAGCTCGAGAGCTGGGTGGAATTAAAATTTTTGTAAATTCGATGCATACGAGCTTCAAATTCTTGGTCTGGCTCATCAGGATGATCAGCCGCAACCTCTGTCGGTGCCGGGGTTTCGATATTCGAAGGAGGAGGAGGTTCTGTGGTTCTAACCGTCGGAGCGGGAGCCTCGACAGGCGGAGGATTCGGTTTTGCTACCGGAGGCTCCGGGGTCGGCTCAAGATCAATAGTTTCTGGCTCTTTAGGAGCTTCGATTGTAGGTGGCGGTGGATTTTGCGCCTTGATCGGAGCTTGCTGCTCAAGCTCCTTATCTAAATCTTGATCAAGATCTTGATCCAAACTCTTCGTCGCCTCTCGCACATCGGCGGGTTTTTGGGAGCCTGCAGCCTCAGCATCGATTTGTTTATCTAAATCATCAAATTCTTTTCCCGCTTTTTCGGCCGCATCATCATCCTGGGCAAAAACTTTATTCAGAGGAGAAATACCAAGAAAAAAAAGGAGACAAAAAACGCTGATATTTTTCTTATTTTGCATATCTCTATTTTGAAGTGTAGCGCTGATTTAATCAACGAAGGGAGGCTGGGCCTGGCCGTAGATCTAGGTCATATTTAATCAATCAAACTTTTTCAGCTTTGAGCTTCTGAGTCACTTGTCGAAAAACCTCAGAGAAGTTCACAGAGATTTTCATATCAAACACGCGAGCCAGAAAACTCTTGGTCGAAAGAACCGGAGGCTGGACAGGTAATTCTTCAAAATTCCTCTTTAGAAGTGGGGTGACGTTGGCCCTTCTGTTTTTCTCAAGGGGATTTCGTCCCAACTTCATTTTTGAGGGAGTCATTTTTCTTTGAGTCATAAATTTTCCAGCCGAGTGACAAGCTCCTGAGCGAGGTCTCTGAACTCAGCAGCGCTTCGACTGCTCGGCGAATAATCCAGAACGGATTTTGCAAAGCCAGAACTTTCGGCAATTTTCACGCTGTTATGCACCTTGGTTTTGAACATGAGATCCCCAAAATTTTCATCGAGCAGTTTCAGCACGTCCACATTCAATTTTCTTCGGTTGTCGAACATGTTTGGAAAAAGACCAAGAAGTGAAATGCTTGGATGCCATTTTCTTAAATCCTCGAGCGTACCTCGAAGCTGCGCAATCCCTTCAAGAGAAAAGTATTCGGGCTGCACGGGCACTATCACTTGCTCCGAAGCAACAAGACCGTTCACGGTGAGCAAATTGAGTGAAGGCGGGTTGTCGATCAAAATAAAATCAAATTCATTTTTAATGGCAGCCAAGGCATGGCGCAAAATCTCTTCTCGTTTGGGCCTTGAGATCAAATAATATTCAACTCCGGCCAATTGATTGTCTGATGGGAGCAAAAATAATTTGTCATTGATCTCGTAAAGATCATTTTTTTTGACCGCTGAGCCTTCACGAGAGAGATAAATCTCATCAATTTTCTTATGATCTTCGGGTAAATCTTGGCTTGCGTAACTGGATAGGTTTCCTTGAGGATCATTATCAACAATAAGTACCGACTTATTTTTTTTAACAAGAGCGACAGCGAGGTTGAAAGTGGCCGTCGTTTTTCCAACTCCGCCTTTTTGATTGGCGATCGAAATTGTGATTGCAGCCACCTTTGTCACCCCCATTGAAGATTAATATCTAAGCGGGAGCGAGTTCACTCGGTCAACATAAAGATGATGAGTAGCATTAATCTAACAAGAAAATAAAGTTATCCACGGTATATGTGGAATTGAAATCCGGCTGGACCTTGGACTTGGCTATTTTGGGGCCTTACAGCGTTTTGCACAGTAATTAAGCATCAAATAAGTATTGAAAATTATTGGATAAATATAGAAACAAACAAAATCTACTTTCAGTTTTTTCACTTTTCTTACATCCGAATCTCGAACACACGCAAAGTCAGGGCATACAGCCATTTCATTTTTAGGTCCGGCACAATTTTTGATAGCGCTCCCTCTACATGCCGTTGATATTTGCTCTTTGTTTGATTCTAGTTATCTTCAATTTTTCGTTTCTGCCTCATTTACTGGCAGAAGTCTCAATGCCGTTTCATAATGCATGCGTTCATTTCACACCGGAAGGTGAATGGCGTGATGCCTACCTCGGAATCGTCTGTGGAGATAACCTACAGAAAGACAGTTTCTTTAACGCGCTTCGAGTGACCGGGCTCCTTCACCTTATGGTGGTGTCAGGTTCACACCTCGTATTTTTAGAAATCATTGTCCGTAAAATTCTGACGCGAAACTCTAAGATCATCTGTGTCATTTTGATTTTGTTCACGGCCATGACGAGCTTTCAACCACCAGTCGTGAGATCCCTCCTGAGTATTTTTGTTCGGGCCGCAAGTTCCCGCTACAAACTCCATTGGCCAGAAACCCAAGTCGTGTTGATCGCAGGCTTTCTCTGTTGGGGACTTTTTCCTGAGTGGATCGCAAACTATTCTTTTATTCTTAGCTGGGCCGCGGCTCTGTCATTAGCAAGTTCATCCAATATCAAAGGAATTTATCGCCATATTTTTATTTACCTGTTCTTGATCGCGTTTATTGGCCCGCTAGGAGTATCCCATCCCATATCTATTGTTCTGAATTGGTTACTGGCCCCATTAATGGGAGGACTTTTGTTTCCCCTGAGTCTTGCCATTTATGTTTTGCCCTTCCTCCAGCCTGTCGGAGACTTTTGTTGGATGATCTTTGATAAGCTTCTCGTTTTTATCGCGAGCAATGTGGACTATTCAGCCGTGGGACTCACCTACACGGTCGCGGTTCTTTGGCCACTCCTGTGGTGCGCCCACCTCGCTCTTTACGTCACACACGTCTACAGGAGGCGCTATGGCTGAATTGTTTCTGGCGCTCACCATTTTCTTTTTCACTTTTCAAATTTCAGATGGCTCAAGGCCTGAGTTTATTATTTGGAATGTGGGCCAAGGATTATGGGTAACCTCTGTCACAAGCGTTGAGTGCGATCACTTTGATATGGGCGGAGAAAAAATCGATTTTGCGGAGATCGTGAAACTCTGTGGACACAAGAAAAACAAATTCTTTTTTAGTCACTGGGACTGGGATCACATTGGCTTTGTGAAAAAATATGGCGCGGCTTTCAATGATCCATGCATCGGAATTCTGCCAGCTGGAGAAACCAAAGCTAAAAATTTAAAAATGATGAATGCCTTTCCGATGTGCTCTGAGATTCCGAAAGATTTGGAGATTTTGAGCCCCGAGAAGGCTGGTAAAACCAATGAGCTCAGTCATATCTTTAGCTACCACTCGATTCTGGTGCCGGGAGATTCACCCAAAGCCCAAGAAAAGAAATGGGTTTCGACACTTCACTCTCGAGAAAAAATTAAATTTTTGGTGCTAGGTCATCATGGAAGTCGGACGAGCACCTCGCCTGCGCTGCTGAACGAGCTCCCCCATGTGGAACTTGCCATCTCATCAGCTCGAATGAAAAAATATGGCCATCCTCACATCGAAGTGGTCAGACGTTTAAAAGAAGCCGGCATCAGTCTTCTTCGCACCGAAATCTGGGGCAATATTCACATTCAGCAGCCTTTTTGATCCGGACGGAACAATTCGAAATTCGGATTTAATTTCTTCTAAAGTGATTTTATTTGCTTTGGATTTGGGTCCCTATTTGCATTGTGGAATCTTCGCCGCTAGATGCCTGGTGCAAACCGAGGTTTAAGGAAGAGCCTCCCTTGAAAAAAGGAGGCCCGAATGAACAACAAACGCCTTGTTGTTTATATCGTGAAAAGCCAGAAGAAACTAAAACCATGGACTCGTGGAGCGTTTTATCTAGTGTCCTGGTTGAAACTCATCTGGTGGATCTGGACTTTGATCCGAAGAGCATAATTTCCGATTCGTTGTGGGTGGCTTTGTTAGCATCGATCATGGATGGAGCCCGGCAACTGCGGCGCCTTTTTTGTACCTGTTCCATAGCACCAACAGATCCGACGAGTCGCATCCGAAAAAGGGAACTGTTACCCTTTAAACGGGCGATACTCCATATCAAGATCGCGAGCCACTGGTTCGTAGGTCACATGTCCGCCGTAGCAGTTGAGACCTTTGAGAAGAGCGGGATCTTTTGCCATGGCGTCTTCGACACCCATCTTTGCAATTTTCGAAGCGTACTTGAAGGTCACGTTCGTGAGAGCGTAAGTGCTCGTACGAGAAACGACTCCTGGCATGTTAGGTACGCAGTAGTGAATCACTCCTTCAACTTCGTAGGTCGGATTTTTGTGACTTGTGGGTTTACAAGTTTCAATACATCCACCCTGATCAACGGCGACGTCGACAACAACACTGCCCGGTGACATTGTTCCAACCATTTGTTTGGTCACAAGCATTGGAGCTTTGGCCCCTGTCACGAGAACGGCGCCGACAAGAAGGTCCGCATCGTTCACACATTCTTCAATGTTTTTGATATTTGAGAACATGGTCGAAACCCGTCCATCAAAAATATGATCGAGGTATTCGAGTCTTGCAGCGTTCACGTCGAGAATTGTCACTTCTGCACCAAGACCGACTGCCATTTTTGCAGCGTTGATACCCACCACGCCACCACCAACAATCACAACTTTACCGCGACGAACTCCTGGAACTCCTCCGAGAAGAATTCCTTTTCCGCCGTGATCTTTTTGTAGATAGAAGGCTCCGATTTGAGTCGCCATTCTTCCCGCTACTTCGCTCATTGGAGTGAGGAGTGGAAGACTTCCATCCGGAAGTTGAATTGTTTCGTAAGCAACAGCCTTCACTTTTCTTTCACAGAGAACTTTGGTGAGCTGAGGTTCCGCAGCTAAATGCAGATAAGTATAGAGAATTTGATTTTCACGCATGAGAGTGTATTCATCAGGAAGCGGCTCTTTCACCTTCATGATCATATCGGCTTTGTCGTAGACTTCTTTTTTGGTATCGAGAATGGTCGCGCCAGCTTTCATATAGGATTCATTGGAGATCCCACTTCCAAGGCCCGCATCTTTTTCGACCACAACTTTTTGACCTTCGAGAACCAGCTGTTTTACGCCAGCTTCAGTCATCCCGACTCGGTTTTCGCTAATCTTAATTTCTTTTGGTACCCCGATAATCATGAACTCTCCTTTTCAAATGCACAGAACAGAATTAGTATCTCTTGGTGATTAAAACAGTTCTGCTCACTTGGATAGCGTTGACAACTGGCGTCGCGTACGCCATTCCTCCCGAGGGGCTCGAAAATTTTGGAGTTTTGAATCAGGGCAAGGTGTCGGACAGCTCCGCCATTAAACTATCTCTCGACCGCCCCGTGTTTCGCCCTGACTTTGAATCTCTCCAATACGTTGGTGGGACGACACTTGGTGAAAACTATTTGTCCTACGGGGCCCGAGGAACGCTGGCGCCCAAAGCCGGTGACCGCAGCGCCTTTTTCTTAAAGTACGATTGGGTCTTCGATAAAAAACATTCCTTCGCGATCAAATATATCCACGAAGTTTGGCAGTACATTTCTTCGGCCAAAGAAAGTTTTGGTGTTGACTACAACGGTTATTTTCCACTCGGCAAAGGTCAAACGGGAGTTTACGTCTCTTTTGGTGGTTACTATCGGTATTTGAAACAGCGTTGGGACGAGGGATGGTACAATCCTTTTAATCTGAGCTCCGAAGACCAAGAAGGTTTTTTTCAAGGAGTGCTCGGTTGGCAAATTGGTCTACCTGAGGCCCGAGATTTTGTGACCATTGACGTGAACTGGAGAGATGAATTTTCGTACTACAATTTCGACAACGCGGGTTTTGATTTGGGATTTAATTTCGAAGGAAAGGGCCTTGTCGGAAAAATTATTTTTGGGATCCGCACGGCGGCTATCACCATGGGCACCGGGAACATCACGGAATATAATTTGGCCATTGGGTTTGAAACCTACTAGAAATTATTTTTTCCATTCGTAGGATTTCTCGACCGAAAGATTCATTTTTAAAGCCGTAACTTCCTCGTAGAGATCCGTCACTTCTGAACTTTCTCGCGATTTCGTTGAAAACGTAAGCATCCTTACCGACCTGTTTTGACCTTTTCCCTTATATTGCTGGAGAATGACCACTCCGGCAACATTAAGACTAACTGCCTTAACTTCCCAATCCTGGAAATACGATGAATAAAGTTTTTTTGCCGAATCGAGAGCTATTTTAACCTCAGGGTCATTGCCGCCCAGATCAAAATCTTCAGCCGAAAAACTTCTTTCATCTAAATATTTTGATTTTCCAACGACAGATAGTTTGGAAACACTGGCTGTGTTTGCCCAAGTTTTGGAACCGTTTTGGGATACAATGATATCAGCAATTTCCAATTGCGGATGCTCACCGGTTCGTAAAGTTAATTTTGTGGCAGTTCCTGGGAGATCAAGAACTACGAACTTCTCTTGCGCCTGGGCGCCGGCTAAACCTCCAGTGATAAGGGTCGCAACAAACATCAAACCCATTAAATTATTTAAAGACATTTGACCTCCAATGAATCGACAAAATGCCGGTTTTTGTCCCTCCAGTCACAATAGTGTGTCTAAGGGGGATCTTTCCGGTTTTTATTTATGTATAGCAATTTACGTTCCAAACTCTGTGAACGAAATACGGTCAGGCGAAGTCAGCGTCGAAAGACCCGAGCCCCACTTACCAAAATTTCTTTTGGCATAGGCTGAGCGTTGTAATTGTTGGCCATTGAATAGCCATAGGCGCCGGTGTTGAGGATTAAAAGTTTTTCGCCCTCTTTCATTTCGGGCATTGTGCGGTCCACCCCTAGCACATCTGTTGATTCACAGATCGGCCCGACCACGTCATAGGTCTCCGTTTTTCGGTCTTTGAAGCTCTCCACAGCCTTCATTTCATGGAACGCTCCGTAGAGTGCTGGTCTCATCAAATGATTCATCCCTGTATCCACGATTAGAAAGTTTTTTTTCCTTGTTCGCTTCACATACTGAACTTCGGTCACCAGAACTCCACTCTCTGCGACTAAAATTCGCCCTGGCTCACAGAGAATATTGCAACGCAAAGGCTTTAGGTATTTAAGTACTAAATCTCCATAACTTTCCAAGCTCATGGGCGTCTCTTGGTTGTATCGAATACCAATACCGCCTCCAACGCTTAAATTTTCAAGAGGAAAACCCAGGTTTTTTAAATCCTGATAAATTGGAATGATTCTCTGAAAGGCTTTTTCGAGAGGCGAAAGATTTAGAATCTGGGAACCGATATGAAATGTGAGCCCAATAAGTCGAAGATTTTGGGCACTCTTTAGGACTTTCTTTGCTTCATCTAAATCTTCAAAATCGATTCCAAATTTATTGGTGTAAGTTCCAGTCGTGATGTGAGGATGGGTTTCAGCGTCCACGTCGGGGTTCAGCCGAAGAGCGATGCTTGCAACACACTTTTTCTTTTTCGCGAGCCGATCGATCCGAAGCATTTCAGGAATGCTCTCGACATTGATCATGTGGACCTTGTTTTTAAGGGCAAAATTGATTTCCTCTTCGGTCTTTCCAACTCCCGAAAAAATCATCTGCGGACCTTTAAAGCCTGCCTTGAGGGCGATTTTGATTTCTCCTCCCGACACCACATCAACGCCAAGCCCTAGTCTCTTAAATAATTTTAAAATACCTAAATTGGAATTGGCTTTCATCGCGTAGTGAAAATGTCCCGCGCCTTGAAAGGTCTTCTTGAGAGCCAAGGCCTGCTTTTTAATTTGATCAAGATCGTAAACGTAAAATGGCGTTTTGATTTTTTTTGAAAGCTTTGAGAGAAGAGTTGGGCTCATGTCTTGTCAGCAATCTTATCAAGACCAAAATGTGTGTGAAGAGCTTGAGCTGCGCTCGCGAGCTTTTGACGGTCAATGATCGCGCTGATTTTAATTTCAGAAGTCGTGACGAGATGGACGTCCACTCCTATTCCAGATAATGTCTTAAAAAATTTAGCCGCAACCCCCGGATGGTTTCTCATGCCCACACCCACAATCGTGAGTTTAGCAACTTGGTCCATCACTGTGACTTTGGCTCCCGAGAAATGTTTCTCCGTTATCTTGCGCGCGATTTCGCGGTCTTCGTCTGGAACGGAGAAAGCAAGCCGCTGTCCCTCTTTCCAGTCACTCTGGCTGATCACATCGATCACAACATTTTGTTCGGCCATGGCACTGAAAAAATCGGACAAAACAGCGCCGCCCTTTTCGATGGGTGCAGCCGAGATCACCGAAGTCGATGTCTCGTGAGTGACACTGGATACAATTGGGTTTTCCAAAGCTTCTCCTTCAGGGACAATCCACGTCCCCTCTCTCGTTTCAAAAGTCGATCGAACATGAATGCGCACATTGTGTTTGGCTCCAATCTCCACACTTCGGCTGTGAAGAACCTTTGAGCCAAGAGACGCCATTTCTAACATCTCCTCAAAAGACAAACGCGAAATTTCTCGGGCCCGCGGGACCAGTCTCGGATCTGCGGAAAAAACTCCCGGGACATCGGTGTAGATTTCGCATTCTCTAAGCTTAAGTGCCGCGGCAAGAGCGACTCCGGTCGTATCTGAACCGCCACGACCCAAAGTTGTGACGTGCCCGTCTTTGTCCACGCCTTGAAACCCGGCCACAACTGGAATCACACCATTTTTCAAGTCTTCTTCAAGCTTTGTCGTTTCAATATCGAGAATTCTTGCTTTAGAGAAGGAAGAATCTGTTCGAATATTCAGTTGATGAGCCAAATAACTTCTCGCCCGTTGATTTTTAGATTCAAGAGCCATGGTGAGAAGGCTCACCGCAACTTGTTCACCCGAAGCCAGTAACATATCGTAAGCAGGACCGCGATAGGCTGGATAAACCTCGGTGGCAAGACCGACAAGGCGATTGGTTTCGCCTGCCATTGCAGAAACTACAACCACGGGGCGTTGACCACTTTTAAAATCGCGAATCATTCGATCGGCGACCGCATGGATACGCTCGACCGACGCGACCGATGTTCCCCCGAATTTCTTGACGACTGCATGCATATCGGACAATCTACACGAAGGAGAGCAGAGTGAAAAGTTTTGTGTTTGGTTTCACACGACAAAATCTACCGATTCTTGGCTACGAGTTCTCAAATTTTGCAAACTCGGCCAAAAAGATATTTATTCTTGGCGGAGTTCACGGTGACGAAGTTGAAGGAGTGGCCTGCGCGTTTGGTCTTGTGGAAAATTTATTACAAAGTTTTCCATTTAGACTCCATGTGACCGTCGTTCCGGCCTTCAACCTTGATGGTGTTCTCGCAAAAACCAGAACCAACGCGGCGGGTGTAGACCTGAACCGAAACCTTCCGACCAAAGATTGGAATCCTAAGATTTTAAATGTGCGCTATCCTCCAGGTCCTAGCGCCAACAGCGAGCCTGAAAATCAAGCTTTGGTTGGTTTTATGAAAAATCAAAAACTTGATCTGATTGTAAGTCTTCACTCCTACCATCCCGTGATTTTGGTGAACGGGAACTGCCGAAAAGAAGCTGAAATCTTAAAAAAGTGGACCGGCGTTGAAGTCCGCGAAGACATTGGCTACCCAACGCCTGGAAGTCTTGGAACTTACGGTGGAGTTGAAGGACGCGTTCCAACGATCACCTATGAAATTGAGCGCGGGATGAAACTTGATCGAGTTGTGTCCATGCATGTGCCGGCTCTTTTAGAACTTTTTAAATATCTGGAATCTTAAAAATGAAAATTGAAGCTTTAAAAAAACAGATCATCGACGCAGACCTTCAAGATCCAAAGCTTTCGAAAAATCTAAAGCTAAAGACAAACATCAAAAAAGTAATTGAACTGCTTGATCGCGGAACCATTCGCGTGTGCGAAAAAGAAAATGGCACTTGGACAACCAACGCTTGGGTTAAAAAAGCCATTCTTCTTTACTTTAAGACCAATGACTCCAAGAAAATCAAAGCAGGTCCTTTTTCTTTTTTCGACAAAGTTCCTCTTAAACAGTGGACAGGTAAAGAAGGAGTGCGAGTTGTTCCCCAAGCCCTTGCGCGTTTTGGTTCTTTCGTTTCTCCCAACACCATACTGATGCCTTCTTACATCAACATCGGAGCTTGGGTCGGCGAAGGTTCCATGGTCGACACCTGGGCAACTGTCGGATCCTGTGCACAAGTCGGAGCCGGAGTCCATTTGTCAGGAGGAGTTGGACTCGGAGGAGTTCTCGAACCCTTGCAGGCAAACCCCGTCATCATCGAAGACCATGCCTTTATCGGCAGCCGATGCATCATCGTCGAAGGAGTTCGTGTTTCGACCGGCGCAGTTCTTGGCGCTGGCGTCACTCTCACCTCAAGCACAAAAATTATTGATGTCACAGGCCCGTCTGAGGTCATTCACACCGGCGTTGTCCCAGAAAATTCTGTTGTCATACCAGGCACCACCCAGAAAAAATTTGCGGCTGGAACCTACGGCGTTCCCTGCGCCCTCATCATCGGCCTTCGCCGCGAGAGTACGGATCGTAAAACTTCTCTGAACAATGCGCTTAGGGATTACGCGGTTTCGGTTTAGGAGAAAGTTAAATGAAAAAACTTTGTATTCTTATTTTTAGTCTTGCTTCCGCAATTCAAACCAGTGCCGTCGAAATGCCAGCAGGCACCGAACAAATGAAAGAATCCCAACCTGTTGTTCTAGCAAAAAAAATGGAATTGGATCTGGGCATTGGACCGAATTCTAACTTTGGATTCATAGGATTTACGGGAAGATATTTTGTCAAAGACAACTTTGATCTTTCGGTTTCTATAGGTGCGGACATCGGCGGAACAACTTTAGGCCTTGGCAGTCGGTTCTACACTCCTTTGACCTCCGGAAAGTGCCTCATCTTCATTCCCTGCGAATCAAATTGGTTTGTGGGACTTGGTCTTTTGCACAATACAGGCGGCAACGAAGACATTTACTCCTATGACGACGGCTCCAAGGGTATCTATCGGCATCGTGAGTACAATTCCGCGGCTTTGAGCCTCGGTTTTCGGGATGTCTACAACTGGCTCACTGTCAATGGTGAGGTCGGCTACCGCCAAAATTTCAGTAAGGATGTTGACTACGTCTCCGGATTTTATTCTCCCGACGCCGTGACAGACTCGAGCAAGCCTCTCCTCGGCGGTTTTCTCGCCTCTTTCTCTTTCGGGATTTTATTTTAGGCGAAACTTTCCTGCCAGCGCGAACATCGGACACCATCCGAAATTCGGCCGGACGCACTATTAAGTCCCATTTAAATTTGAAATGGGACTGCCCACTCTTTGCATTGCACTTTAGGAACGCAAAAAGGAGATGGCACTGTGATAGAGAAGCAGAGATCTTGGAAGGCTTACTGGGGTGAGGGACTGAGAGAGGCGGGAATTTTGATCGCGGTATTTGGTCCAATGTATCTGAAATTTGAAAACCGAGAGTCGGCGCTGCTTTTATTATCAGATAGTTCTTTATGGGCAGTTTGTGGTATTATCATTTTTAACGCGGGAATTGCTCTTGAGAGGAAAACTTAATGGATACTCTAGCAATTATAATGTCGGGACTAGCTTTGGGTACAATTGTCGCATTTGCCTTCGATTATTTCGACAAACGCTCAAAAACTCAAAAAAACCGCTTTAAATAAATTCATTAAGATAAAATCACACAATTCTGACAGATGGCCGAAATTGGTCACAGTTTTTTCAAAATTACATTCGAACTTTGATATAGCCGGGCACGATCTGGCTAAACCTTTGCATTTGCCCCATAGAGCTTAAGGTTTCAAAGGAGTTATCATGTTCAAATCGTTTTATCGTCTTTTTGTGTCAGTAGCTATCATTTTGGGAGCACAAACGGCGAGTGCTCAAAGTGTGAAGCTCAGAGTTGTCAGCGATGTCGCTGTAAAGGCAGGCACTGCCTCGCTCAGATTAACAAATCCCGACCTTGAGGGTGGAAGATTTCCGGGCAATGCAAACATTAGCTGCTCCCTAATCTTCAAATCTGAAGACTTCGATAGGAAGTTAAAAAAAGATTCTACCTACCTGATAACCTTACCAGGACAAGGGCATGTCGTTAACTTGACAAAATGCTCAGTGCCTGAAATGCGAGAAGAAATAGAGCGGATATTCGCAAAAAAACTATCGACCAATCTGGATACTCGAGAAAAACTAACAAAGTTTATATCGCAAACTTACGGGGAAAAAATTAATGACGTTGACCACTACCGCCGCACTTTCAACGTGACTTCAGTCAACACAGCCAAAAAATATTTACTCACTTGTGACGCTTATGTCCCTCTTTCGGCAAATCTCGCATTAGAGGCTATCGGTGTCTCAAACATCATGACATTTGATCGCGAATTATAGCTCCGCATAACATTCACACGTCTATGGAAAGTAGCAAAAATGAAATGCCCCAGTTGCAGCCTCGAAAATCCGCCTTCAGCCGAAATATGTGACTGCGGCTATAATTTTTCTAGTGGAGCCACCAGCGATTCGATGGCGCGAACTCAAGGGCTTTCAACTGGCATGCAGGTGATATGCTTTTTGATTCCAATTGTGGGCATTGTCATGTATTTCGTTTATCAAGAAAATAAAAAATTCCGAGCAGCTACCTACGCGATACAGTCAGCGGGATTTGGGTTGGCCTTTGGCTTTTTGTTAGGAATTTTGTCAGCAGCTTTAAAAATCAAAGGTGGTCTATGAAAACAAATTTATTTATTCTTATGTGTTTGGGGTCAGTTGCAAACGCAACAACAACCATGAATTGCCAGACCAGTGACGAATCCTACCAACGTAAAAATATCTCCGAAGATCAAAATGGAAGCACGATTCATTTCACCGATGCCAAACTCGATGGATGTCCGACGACTATTTCGCTCAGAGCAGCTGGCTCGAGCGACACTTACCGGGTCGTTTACGCCTTCGACTTTGCCGAGCCAAAGAATGCCGCTCATCCTTGCGCCTATTCCCGTATCATGCACATGGAATCATCAACCGTGTTTCCGTTGACACTGTCATGCGCGCTGAAAGAGTCGAAATAATTATTCGAATTGTTTTTTGTGGTACAGAGCTCGAAGCTTGATCTGCTCCTCTTTGAACTCTCGTTCTGATTTTTCAATGCGTATTTTGGACTCATAGGCGCTGGCAACTTCGCGCTGAACAAACTTAGCATCAAACTCACTGGTGGTTTCAACGGCGGCAACCCAAACCTCTCGGAGGCTTTTCACTTCGGCTTTGAAGTTTTTCTTGGGCTTGGAGTAGAGTTTTGCCCATCTCTTTACATGATCGTTAAAGTCCATGGCCTGAGGGATGGAACTCGCGGCGCGACCCTTCTTTGTGACACCTGAGATCCACATTTCAAAGCCAGCCGGAACGGGCAGCTGTGTGTCACCCTTAGGGGTTAGTTGGCCCACACCTGCGATGGAACGAACGGTCAAACGCTTATCGCTTCGAATGAACCATGCTTCGCCAGCTGAGAATTTATAGGATCCAAATTCACTTTGAAGTTCAAATTCATCATCGGCCATAACCCAAGCTTCACCACCCAGCAGGATGGCTGAATTAAGCCCGGTACGAATGAGTGAAGACGCTGATCCCAGAATAATTTTGGTCGTACCTATTGTGAATTCGTATTTACGCCCCGTCTTCGTGCGAACAGCACAAACGCTTTCAGATTGGATGCAACTCGATGGCTCTTGAGCAACATCGCTTTGACTTGGAAGAGTCAGGGTCGCCGCGTGAACTCTCACGTCTAGGATTGAAGCCAGCGTAAAGAGAACAACTCGAAGGATTTTCACAGAGTCATTTCCTTAATGAGTTTTCTTGCCTGATCTTTGAGACCTGGATTATCGAAATTGTTGATCACGGCCTTAAAAACCTGCTCCGCATCTTCAACACGATCGCGAGAAGCAAAAATTTGTCCCATTCGAATCAGCGCAAAGCCCGTCAAGTCATGTTCTGGAAAAAGAGTGATCATGTTTTCAATGGTGTCGAGACAATCTTCAATTTCGCCGCTGTTGTATTTACCTTCGGCGAGTAAAAAGTAGGCTTCAACCAAGTGAGTTGAAACTGGAAATCGCCTAATGATTTCTTTAAAAGTTTCGTTGGAAGTTTCATAGTCTCCTTCACGAAAACTTTTCTTTCCTTTTTCGAATAAACTTGATGAGAAATCGATTTGTAACTTCTCTTGATCCGGTTCAACCGTGACACTGGCGAGAGATCGCTCTTGATAGCTCCCCAATTGTTTGCCGGCCGCTGGCAAGAGCATGGCGACAGACTGTTGGTAATCACGAAGTTGGTAAGAAGCGATTCCAGTTTTTAACTTTTGCTTTTCAAGTTTTTCTTGAAGCTGAGCGACTCTTTTTTGCAAAAATTCTTTTCCGTTGAAATGTTCACGGAATACAGAATAGGCATGCCCCCACCCGAGAGTAAGAATCAAAATCCAAATGCAAAATGATCTGATATTCACCCTATAGTCATCGGCTTAAATACTGGATTTTTTAAAGAAAAGTTACATAACCTCGGGTGATTCGATACCCAAGATCTTAAGACCTGCAACCAGCACGTCTCGAGTGTTCAAAACCAATGTCATCCTGGACTTAAGGAGGGCAGGATCGCCCGTCAGAATTTTTTGCTTTTGATAAAAGTGATTGAAGGCCCGACAAACGTCGAGCAGAAACTGAGTGACGACGTTGGGACGATAGGTTCGATAAGCGTTGCTTAAGACTTCGTCGTAGTTCAAAAGTGTTTTGATCAAATTTCGTTCTTCGTTCGAAGTTAGCTCAACTTCAAATTCCCGGTTGATTTCTTTTCCGTACTTTTTAATGAGACTGTTGCATCTGACCTGCCCATACTGAACATAGGGACCACTGTCCCCCTCGAAATCGAGAACTCTGGTCCAATCAAAATCCACATTTTTAATTCGGTCATTCATAAGATCATTAAAAATGATGGCACCGATGCCAACCTGTTTCGCCACCAATTCTTTGTTTTCAAGATCCGGATTTTTCTGTTCGATGACTTGTCTCACCATCTCAATGGCCTTCTCTAGGACATCGTCCATGAAAATCACATTTCCTTTTCGGGTCGACATCTTGCCAATATCTTTGAACCCGTACATTCCAAAAGCTATGTGGTGACAGTTCTTCGCCCAATCAAAGCCCATTCTCTCGAGAACCCGAAAAACCTGTTTGAAGTGCAGATTCTGGTCGACCCCCACAACATAAAGAATGTGCTGACCCTTCAATACTTCATGGCGGTACATGGCTGATGCTAAATCTCGAGTGGCGTAAAGAGAAGATCCGTCAGATTTTTTTATAATACAGGGCGGGAGGTCATCTCCAACAAACACAACTTGAGCTCCCTGACTCTCTTCGAGAATTCCAGCCTTTTTTATCCGCTCAACAGTTGGTTCAAGCAAATCATTATAAAAGGATTCGCCCTGAGTGAGATCAAACTTGATTCCAAGCATTTTATAAATGCGGTCATACTCTTTAAGAGAAACGTCGAGAAAATAGCGCCAAATTTTCTCAACATCTTCATCCCCGGCTTCCAACCGCTGGAAATATTCGGCGCCTTTTTTGTTGAGATCTGGATTTTCCTCGGCCTCTTCGTGAAAACGCACATAGATTTGATAAAGTGAATCAAAGGGTTTTTCTTCAAACTCATATTCTTTGCCCCAATTTTCATAGGCCCAGGCGAGCTTTCCGAACTGAATGCCCCAATCTCCCAGATGATTCAGGCCAAGCACTTTGTAGCCTTGGCTTTCCGCGAGGTTTCGAATGGCTTGACCGATCACGGTGGCACGGAGATGACCGACACTCATGGGTTTTGCGACGTTGGGAGAAGAGTAATCTATGATGACCGTTTCGTTTTTTAGAACTTCATTGTAACCAATATTTTTTCTTGCCGTGGCTTCACTCAAAATGTTTTGGAGAAAAGAAGTTTTAAAGACAAAGTTGATGTAACCTCCGACTGGAGTCACCGATTCTAGGATGTCAATTTTTTTGTCATTAATCTTTTGAGCAAATTCTAGTGCTATGACAGGTGGCGCCTTTCTCAATTCCTTCGCCCAAGAGAATACTGGCAGAGCAAGTTCACCATGATCTAACTTCTTAGGTGTTTCGAGAAGTGAAATGAGATCATCGGAGTTCTGGATCAACGGAGCGACAGCTGATAAAATATGTGGAGCGATTTTTGATTTTATTTTTGTCAACATGATTATCAAATTTCTAGCAGCATTTGAAAGGTTTTAAAAGTAATCCTTCAATTAACTTTAGTTTTTCTTGACCAACTATGGGTTCGAGTCTAAAAATCCTGCTTCTTAACCCGTACAAAAAAATTAGGGAGATTCGCAACATGAATAAAGCTCAGCTTGTGGAAAAGCTATCAACCAAGACCCAACTCACAAAAGTTCAATCTGAAATCGTGCTCGATGCAGCTATTGAAATCATCGAAGAGGCAGTTTCCACTGGTGAAGGCGTAAAGCTTGTAGGTTTTGGTTCGTTCACTCTGGCCAAGCGCAAAGCTCGCACCGGACGCAACCCACAAACTGGCGAAATGTTCTCTCTCCCCGCCACTCAAGTTCCAAAATTCCGACCCGGCAAAGAATTCAAAGAGTCCGTCGCGAAAACCGGCCCAAAAAAACCGAAGCACTAAGAGGTGCGCGGTCCCAAGTGAGGCCTTTTTTAGGTGATTAATAAATGCTTAATGCTTCACATGCCCGACACATCGAACGCTTGCCAGTGTGGAAGCATCGTTGCCTTGAAGATCGCCGGTTTTGGGTTTGAAATAGACAGAGGCCACTCCTCGACTCACCTCTAATGAGGTTGAAGTCCAATAATTGGTTTGATTGAATTTCGAGACGGCCTCCGCAATTCCGTTACGTCTTGCCATCGAGAATTCGAGGCCTGAAGGAAGAGCGAAGTCGACCATTGGTATTTGATAAAGATTTGCGCTTAGACTTGCGCACATTTTTTTGGCGTCGGCCTGGCTCGCTTGTCCACGTAGATCTGACCAGACGAGATCCGTTGAATTGTCATACCAAAGTTGCGTGCCCTGTTCATTTTGACTCACGAGCATCCACATATCTTTTGAATCCGAGGTCTGTTTTGCAAAAGTCGGAAACATCGCTGAGCAATCTTCAATTCTCTGGCTCAGTTTTCCAGCAAGGCCGCATTGTCCGTTCACCGAAGCAATACTTCTCTCCTTGAACTGAGAACTCGAACATCCAAAAATCGCGACCGCACCAATCGTCAAAATTAAAGTTTTCACGGTGGAACTCCTTTTCCTGATAATGACGTATCGGAATGGGTCGCAAATCTAATGGGTCTAGTTTTGAAAAATTTGAAATTGACGACTGGACCTTTTCGGCATCCAATATTGGGGTTCCCCAAACTTTGACAAGGAGTTAAAGATGTTTAAAACGATTGTAAGTCTCAGCGTTCTTGGTTTTGGAACCTTGGCCTTTTCTGCCGATCTCAAAATCACAAGTTGGGAAGCTATTAGCAACGACATAAACATTCATGCGGGTGAAATTTGCGGGCAAGTCGTTGGCGGAAATGGATCAGAAAAAATTCTTATTCTTGCAGATCCGGGCAAACATCAAGGTGAGTATGTGACCCTCGTTTCTCCCACTGGATCTTTTTGCCAAATTATCGGTACCTACAATGGAACGGTCGACGTTGCGATCATGGGCACAAACGTGAAAGTTACGGCTAAAAAATAACCAGCTAAAAAAATCAAACCAAAAGGTTCGTTTGGAAAACAGCCGGTCATCGCGGCCGATGAACCTTTTTCAACCAGCCACTTTATTCGAAATCTTCTTTGCTCGGACCTGGCTCAGCCGGAGCGGGCTTTCCAGCCTCTTCAGATTCAGTTGAAACCGAGGCGGGAGCGGGACTATCCACTTTTTTATCAATGGCCGAGGGAGGAGATGCCGGCTTTGGGGCCGGCTTTGATTCGTCGTCAAAAATAGAGGGTTGGGTGAATGTTGGGTTCTCAGTCTCAGGATCGTCGGCCCAAGCTTTCAACGAAATAAGTGAAGCGGGCAGAACCATCAAAAAAGTCGCTAGAGTTACCAAAATTAAATATTTCATATTCCCCCTATCCCTATTTTCCTAGGGT
>Ga0206905_10008_pt2 | contig 52718 bp, 48 predicted proteins | sample Alteio_BWOrgHeat_43_FD_152940 | JGI IMG/M metagenome (GOLD analysis project Ga0206905, IMG submission 152940) | Enriched cells from forest soil in Barre Woods Harvard Forest LTER site, Petersham, Massachusetts, United States -... | ecosystem: Environmental > Terrestrial > Soil > Temperate forest >...
ACGATCGAGCGGCGCGCGGCGGGGAAGATCGATGCTTCGTTGGCGAAGCTGAAGCCGGAGGAAGCGGCGGTGATCGTACTTTTGCAACAGCGACTGCGCCAGGCAAAGAAAAAGGCGCGGTCAAATCCGCTCGGTGGAGGATGTTCCGTTTGAGGCCGATGACCGTGGACGAATGCACGCGCCCGCCGCCGCGTTTGCGATGCAGAGGTGGGTGCTGCGCGTGCGTGCACTAAACAAGCGCTCCATTTTATGAAACCCGAAGACTTAAAAAAACTCCGCGAACTACTGGCCGGCTTTTCCACAGCGATGATGGTGACGCGAATTGCCGACGATCACTTGAGAGCGCGCCCGATGGCTCTGGCTCAGGTGGAAGAATCCGGAACGATCTGGTTCATTTCCGGGACGGATAGCGGCAAAATCGACGAAATCGTCCACGACACCCGAGTGCATCTGGTGTTTCAGAAAGAGCATTCCTTGTATCTTTCCCTTAATGGCGTCGCGACACTTGTTCACGACCGGAAGAGGGTGGGGGACATTTGGAAGGAATCGTTCCGCGTTTGGTTTCCCGGTGGGAAGGATGATTCCAACATTGTGTTGATCGCTGTGGAACCGCAGGACGCGGAGTTTTGGGATAGCCAGGGGTGGAACAAAGTCTCCTACCTCTTCAAGGCCGCGAAGGCCTACGTCACCGGGGTGACGCCTTCGACGGAAAAAGGCAGCGAGCATGGTGTGTTGACTTCATAGACGCTTTTCATTGCCCGATTGTAATCCGTCGGGTCGTCCCTTTGTGCTGTACCGCTCGATGAATGCGCCGCTTTTGAGCCAAAGATGGCAAAGCCATTGGAAGCGAGGGAACGAAAAATGAAACCAGGGAAAAACAGCGAGACAGCGCTGGAGAAACGACCTACAGATGGATCGAAAATCGCTTTCTCAAAAATGAAAATCATCTCCGCTCCGGAAAGCCTCGGCTCCGATGCAAATCAATCAAAATCGGTCCCCGCAGTGCCCGTAGCTCTGGCGACGCAGGACATTCGAAGGAATCGTCATGCGATCATCGAAGGGGGGCTCAGCGTGGAGTCGCTCCTGGGGGACATCATCTCCTTTTATTTCTTCGGCGAGGTGCATCCACGGAAAGAGATTTTCGAGTTGATGATTGTGCGGGCGAACTGGTGCTCCTACGCCGAAAAAGTGAAACTGATCAAGGTGATCATCGAAAATGAAAACCTGATGGAGATAGAGGAGAAGGAGCGTTTTGAAAACGAATTGGCGCAGGTATCAAAGTGGCGCGACGCTTTCACGCACGGCTCCATTTCCGTCGATGTCACCGAAGAAAACATGGGCGACATCTCGCTGTCCTATTTTGAATCCAAGCTCATCAAGGAGCTGATTACGGACGCTCTGCTGACGGAGATCGAGAATACAATCACGGAGGCTTTTAATAAAAGCCTGTGGGTTTATAGCTATCTCAAGAAGAGGCAGGATTCCCCGGTCTTTTCATACTAGCGCCTATGGCGGCCGCCCGCGCGCCATAGGCAACACGGTCGGCAAAAGCAAAGTAGAAGCGGGCTCCCCACCGCTTTCTCTCGGCTGCACGCGCGCCCGCATGCTTGTCCGGCTGGGATGAAGCCTTGGGGAGCGGCGCAGATTACGGCTCGAAGTCAGGATCGGCGGATGCGATGCGCTGCTCGCGGTCGGCTTCGTCGATGCCCTCCTCGGTCAATTCCTCCGGCACTTCCGCTTCGTCTTCGAGCGGAACCTTGGGGGCGCTGACACCGGCAGCCGCAGGCGGCTCGTCCCATTCCGTTATATTTTCGGTCTTCCGATCGACCTCGGGAGCGATGTGGGGCGTGATTCTTTCGCTCGACGCATCTTCGATTTCTTCGGCGTCAAAATCCGGGTCGTCGTTGAACTCGGCGGGATCAGAGTTCATAACCATGATTCGCAACCCGCCGCTCGCATGGCCGTCCGCCGCCAGCTCGGGGCCGATTCTTCAACGTCGCCACCGGCCCATTCTTTCAATCCGCGAGCGAATTCAAAATTTCTGGTTTATCATCCCACACGAACCGGATTTTTAACCGCGGATTACGCGGATGGCGCGGATGAAGAAAATTCCTTATCCGCGCTGCCCGTAATCCGCGGTTCTTCTCCGGCAGCATACGACTTTGCATTCCCAAATCCTGTCCCTACCATCCAATCCGCGGATTTCCCCGAGCCCTTTGAGCCCCTTTCAGTGGTTTGCGAAAAGGTATGGCGACCCCACGCCGGCGCAGAAGGCGGCGTGGCCCCGGATCGCGCGCGGAGAGAATGTGCTGATCGCGTCGCCGACGGTTACCGTTTGCCCCCCAGGGATTCTTTGGACTCCACGACTGGATTTTCTTCGATTACCTTTTGACCCTCTTGCCTCCGATCGTTGCTGGAGAATTCAAACAAGGGAAACAGACAAACCGAGAACACCAACGCGGAATAAACTAAGAAAGACATGAGATAAGACCAGGCATGGAGCCGACACGCCTCACCGAGGATAGAACTCCGCGAGGCAATGACGCCGGCGCCTTAGGCTCTATTTATCCACCTTCTCCCTCGTAGTGGTGGTAGTTTTCTTCTCTTCCACCGTGCCGGACGCTTCCGTGGTCGCGCGCCTGTGGACTATTACTCTGTCGGCGATAACGCGATCGCCCTCTTTGATATAATGCACGGTCACCGGCGATCCGGATTTTATCACCTCCCGCGTAACCGGAGCTCCGGTATCATCGACGTAGGTAGTGGTTTTCGTGTAACTATAGCGGATGGGCTCCGGCGATGTCTCAGACCTTATCACGATGGTATCGGGGCCAAACTCGCTGATTGTGCCCGCGGTGGTCGTGGTAGTCGTCACGGTTTGATCGGCCATGGCAAAGGAACCGCAGGCCAATGTGAACGCCGCGATCGCGGCGAATGCTGTTCTAGTGTAGGTTTGTTTCATGGGTTTGTTTAGCTCGCCTTTTTTCGGGAGTTAGATGGTGAATCGCATTGATAGCCAGCCAAGGATGTAGGGTCCGAAGCAATTTTTAAATATTGCGCCACACCGCCGGAAAATCTTCCGCGCTGCTGCTGTTCCTTGATTATTTTTAATAGTTTGACGCGCGCTGACTAACGGAGACGCGAACGTACTCGAAACCTCAACTCAACATACCCTCAACTATGAAAACTCCATTAAACTTCATGTCCCTCGCGGCGATGGTGCTGGCCGGACTGAGCTATTCGGCAAGAGCGGCGAATAGCTATACTGTATTCCGAGTCTGCGAAGATCAGCATATTCTGAAAACCTCCGATGGCGCCGATTGCGGTCACATCGAATATATTGTGACGGATCCCGGCGAACAACGCATTGTTTCGACCGTAATCACGGGAGGTGTGATTGGGACCCACCACGTCTGCGTGCCATTCTCGGAGTTTCAGGCTTCGGGGGAACGAGACTTTCTCCTCCGCGGAGTCACGCGTGAGAGGATTATTGCCGCGCCACCCATCGAGGTGGACCGTCTTCGCGCCAGCTTCTCGGTAGAGCCTTCGTTTATCGAAAGGAGCTCGACCTACTTCAGTGCGAATGTTTCCCCAGGGGAAGAAAGGGGCCGCAATTTGCGCGACGTTCCTGCGGAAAGGCAGCTTCCGCCAGGCGAGCGGGGAAATGATGGAAGGGGCGCCGTGAGGGATTCGCAAGGGCAGTTGCCACCGGGCGAGCGAGGCGCTGTAAGAGACTCTCAGAGGCAATTGCCGCCGGGTGAGCGGGGCTCCGTGAGAGACCCTCAGGAGCAGTTGCCGCCAGGTGAACGCGGCGCCGTCAGGGATTCTCAAAAGCAACTGCCGCCCGAAGGCCGGACAACCAATCCGAAAACCGCCGTGGGCGATACTCAAGAAAACAATGTGCCGCCCTCGAACGGAAATGGCCGGGAGAATGGCAATGGCGCGCAGCCGCGCAGCCAGGGAAAATCCGGAGCCACCAACGGCGCGACTACCGGCGCCTCCGAAGCCCGATCCAAGGCTGAGGCAAATCCCAAAGAGAGCGAAAGCAACGTCCAGGACAAACCGCCAGGAACCACCCATCGTCAAAAAAACACGCCAAACTCGGAAAACGCGAATACGGAAAAATCGCGCGCGGGCGTTGGCAAGGCCGTCGATAGCGAGGGCGCCCGGAGTGAAGGCGCCGCGACCAAGGAGAAGAAGGCGGAAGGAACTCAAAAGGCCGAACCGAATGAGGATTCACCCACGCGCAGCAAGAAGGGGGAATCTGTCAAAGAAGACAAACCCTCAGCGCGACCATCGACTGATAAAGGCGAGCGAAAGGAGCCAAAGTCAGACGAGCAACGGTAGAATCCAGGAGGTCATCTCCATTGCAAGAAGGGCGGTGAAAGAAATCCACTTTCACCGCCCTCTTCATTGCTGAGCTCAATTAGCGTTTCGTCGCGTCAAGAACCTGTTCGACACACGCAAGGAGTTTACTCATTGCAAAGGGCTTCTGCAAAACGGCGTCGAAAAGTTGCACCCGCGTTTCTTCCATCAGATGTCCCGTGATGAGGATGATGGGCGTCTTTGGAGAGATGGCCTTTATTTCCGCCGCGAGCTGCTCGCCGCTCATCTGTGGCATGGCCCGATCCGTAACCACGACATCCCACGAGCCTTCCAGAAACATTTGAAACCCAATCGCCCCGTCCGCAGCATATCCAACAAGATGACCGGCCTCTGTTAACGCGATGCCCAGCGCTTCGTGGATGGATTTTTCATCGTCCACTAGCAAAATCGAAAATTTGGAATCAGTCATGATCAGCGGTGCGGGAGGTCAGGCTATAGTTTTCATGATTCGCTGTAACAGCATCGATTGGGCGTGCCGGTGGAGGAAATCGTTGTCAAATCGGTAGTTCTCCGACGGCGCCTCCTTTTCGATCAGGAATCGTCGATCTCGTAATGCAGTCGGCGAGCGTAGGATGCGAGCTGATTCGAAGCCGCGCAATCCGTATCGAATGCGCGATTCATTAGAAGAAACTCCCATTGCCATGTCCACCATTCTTCTCATCGTTCTCATTTTACTGCTCGTCGGCGCCCTCCCTTCGTGGAAGCACAGCGCAAACTGGGGCTACGCACCGAGCGGCAGCTTGGGACTCGTGTTGATCATCGTGCTGATTCTGGTCCTGATGGGCCGCATATAGCGGACCGCCCTGGGAATAGGTCCTATAGGACGCATAGGACCTATACGACCTATCCGTGGAAATGCGCGCGCGCCATATGGGGCGCTGCGCGCCCCTGATCACTGACCACCGATTACTGATTACTGATCACTTCGAATGTGAAAATGCGGGCGTCACCTGGAAACGCGCCGCAGAGCCCGACTTCCGGCCTATCCCCCAAACAAATCTCCCTCCCGCTTCGGCGCCTCCATCCCCAATTTCCGGTAGGCGGCGGGCAGGGCCACCCGGCCCTGGGGGGTACGCTTGATGTAGCCTTGCATGATGAGATAGGGCTCATGCACATCCTCAAGCGTGCCGGGATCGTCTCCGATAGACACGGCGAGCGAATTGATGCCTACGGGACCGCCTTCGAATTTGTGGATGAGCGCTTCCAGGAGGCGTTTGTCCATTTCATCGAATCCGTCGCGGTCGATATCCAGCATCGTCAGCGCCTGATCGGCCACATCGCGAGTGGCGTGATTATCGGCGCGGACCTGGGCGTAATCGCGCACCCAGCGCAGGAGACTATTGGCGATGCGCGGAGTGCCGCGGCTGCGGGCGGCCACCTCATGCGCGCCGGCGTCGTCGATTTGCAAGCCGATGAGCCCGGCGCTGCGAAGCACGATCTTTTGCAATTCTTCCGCAGTGTAATAGTCAAGCCGGCAATTCATCCCGAACCGGGTGCGAAGCGGGGCGCTGAGCATGCCGGCGCGCGTGGTGGCGCCGATGAGGGTGAAGCGCGGGAGATTCAGCGGAATACTGCGGGCGTTTGGCCCCTGGTCGATGATGATATCGAGCTTGTAGTCCTCCATGGCCGGGTAGAGGTACTCCTCGATGGCCGGCTGGAGGCGGTGGATTTCATCGATAAAAAGGACGTCGCCGCGCTCCAGCGCGGTGAGCAAACCCGCCAGATCGCCGGCTTTTTCGATGGTGGGGCCGCTGGTGTTCTTGATATTCACGCCCATGGCGTGGGCGAGAATGTAGGCCAGCGTGGTCTTGCCGAGGCCGGGCGGCCCGCTAAGAAGGATGTGCTCCAGGACATCGCCCCGCTGCTGGGCCGCCAGCACCATGAGTTCGAGCCGCTGGCACACCTTCTCCTGCCCGGCGAATTCGTTGAACATCGGAGGCCGCAGCGAGATGTCGAAAGGCGTGGGAGGAGCGTCGAGCGTTTTGCTGATGAAGTTTTCCGGCACGCGGAGAGTAAAAAGCAGAACCGGGGCAAGGGGGAACTCCGAATTGCGGATTTCGGATTGCGGATTGCGGATTGGCCGCACATGGCGCCGCCGCGTAGTCGAGCGCGTATGCTCACGAGAGCCGGTATAGGTCCCATGCGTCGCATAGGTCCTATAAGGTCCCATCCGCAACGGCGGGCGGGCAGGTTGGCCGCTCAGTCCTCCCCGGCGTTTTCGGCGTCGCTCTCCAGGCGGGAGGCGAGCATCTGCTCATGCACGGCTTCATCCATGCCTTCGGCGATCAATTCCTCAACCATGTTGTCCTGGTCGTCGACGCCGATGTTTTCCACGTGGCGCCCCATGGAGCCGGCGACCATATCGTGCTCGGATACCATGCAGGTCATGTTCATTTCACCATTGGTGTCGTTCGGTTCGTGGCCGCCGTGCAATTCGCGTTTGGCCTGGGCCCAGTCTTCTTCGTTAAACTCGGCGCGCCCGTCGATCATCGCCAGCTCCCGTGCCCTGCGGCGCACGGTCTCCGCGCAGGGAGCGCCCATGCCTTCTGAATGCTGAATGATTTTGGCGGGGGTCGGCCTCATCGTGCTCATACTTACTGGTAAGACTCTCTGGGCGATGAGCAAGGACGAGTTGCGACAAGTTGCGACTCGCAAAAAAGTTTTGCATGCGGCCGGGTTTAAGCCTATCGCGGAGGGTGGGCATTCCCCATGCACGCATGCGCCCGCAAAAGCGGCGCGCATCCCGGCTTTCGATTTCCCCCCGATTTATGAAGCAAATCAAACTGAGCGGACGCGAGATGGCGGTCCTGCGAGCCATTGATTACGCCGTGGGCAGCACAGGGGAGGAAATCCAGGAGCGCACGAATATCGAAGGCTCCGACGTGGCGGACATCCTCAACGGACTGTGCGACACCGGCTACGTGGAAGTCTATCCCGACGTAAAGCTCGTGACCGCCGAGAATTACGCGGCCTCGCGGTTCGAGGTCAACCCTTCCTACTGGCAACAGCTCAAGGAAGCGATGATCCGGCGGTGACGGAAAACCGCTAAGCCGGCAGTGAATCGTCGAGGGCGGCGATGAGCACGCCGATGGTTTCGGCGGTTTCGTCGCCCATGTTGGAGAGGCGGAAGGTCTTGCCTTTGAGTTTGCCGTAGCCGCCGTCGATGATGATGTCGTGGCGCGATTTGAGGTTCGCGACCAACTGCGCGACGTCGATGCCCTTGTTGTTCGCCACGCAGGTGAGCGTCTTCGAGCGATAGCCTTCTGGGGCGAAGAAGTCGAACCCGTGCCGGCGGACCCACCCGTGAACGAGCGCATTCAGCTCGGCATGGCGGGCATGGCGCGCGGCCACGCCTTCGGCGAAGATGTCGTCGAGCTTCGATTGCAGCGCGTAGATGTGCGGAATCGTGGGCGTGCTCGGGGTCATGTCCTGCTCCTGGTTCTTCTTGAACTCGATGAAATCGAAATAATAGCCGCGGCCCTTCACGGTTTCGGCGCGCGCGAAAGCCTTCTCGCTGGCGCTGAAGAGCGCGAGGCCGGGGGGCAGCGCGAGCGCTTTTTGCGAACCGGTGAGGAGGACATCGATGCCGAGCGCATCCATGGGGATCGGCGACGCGCTGAAGGAGGAGACGCTATCGACGATGAGCAGCGTCTCGGGAAAATCGCGCATCACGGCCACGATTTCCTCCAGGGGCGACATCACGCCCGTCGAGGTTTCGTTATGGATGAGGGTGACGGCGTCGAACCCGCCCGCCTGCAACTGCGCGCGAATCTGCTCGCCGCGGATGGGCTGGCCCCACTCGACCTGCAGCGCCACGGCTTCCTTGCCGCACTTCTTCGAGACATCGAACCACTTGTCCGAAAACGCGCCGCACATGCAGTTCAGCACTTTCCCGGAACCGACGAGGTTTCGCACCGCGCCTTCCATGACGCCCCACGCGGATGAGGTGGAGAGGAACACGGGCTGCTTCGTTCCGAAAAGCTCCTGGAGCCGGGGGTGGATGGAGGCGTAGAGCTTTTTGAATTCGCCGCCGCGATGCCCCATCATGGGCTGGCCCATGGCGGCGAGAGTTTTGGCGGAGACCTGAACAGGACCGGGAATAAAAAGCTTCGGCATTTCGAGTGGTTTTAAAGGGAAGTGGAAATAAGCCGGCAAGCGCCGTGGCGCAAGCGGGAGGAACTTTTACATTGGAAATTGGAAAAGCTGAAATGGAAAATCTCCCCGCGTGATTTGACTCTGAATTCCGGACCCCTTTGCGTCCTTTGCGCCTTTGCGTGAAACATCTTTAGGTTTTTTCCGGAGGGTTTTCACGCAAAGGCGCAAAGGACGCAAAGGGAGGAGAAGATTTGAAGTTCGGCGTTCTTGGCGAGATTCCATGTTTCCCCTTGCCAGATGCCCTCCTGCTTTGCCGGACCGGCTCAAGCGCGATCTCTGGTTCGGCGGAAGCGGATGTCGCATAAAGCCTCATGGGTGTCGCGATTTTTCAAGACGACAGCGGCGGGCCGCGTAAGATAGGACTCCCCTCGCCTCTTCCCGATCCCGCCCATGAAAAGCATCCGCCGTTTCCGCCACCGCATCTCCATCCTGCTGGCATTGATCCTTGCGCCCGCCGCGTTCAGCCACGCCGACCCGCCGAAGCCCCAGGCGATTTTCGATGGCAAAACGCTCACTGGTTGGAAGGGAAGCGCGGACTCGTGGCGCGTGGAGGATGGCGCCATCACGGGTGAAATCCCCGATGGCAAGACGTTGAGCAAAAACGAGTTCATTTTCTGGGAAGGCACGGTGCATGACTTCGATCTTCAGGCGGAGTTTCGCATCACGGGATTGCCTTCGGCGAACTCGGGCATCCAGTATCGCAGCGAACGGCTGCCGGATGGCGAGGCGAAGGGCTACCAGGCCGACCTGGATGACGGCGCGGTATGGCTGGGACGTGTGTATGAAGAGCGGGGGCGCGCATTGATTGCGGAACGCGGGTCGCGCGTATCGATCGCGCCGGATGGGCGGCGCTGGGCGGATGTGTTCGCCAAGCCGGAGAGTTTCCGCACGGTGATTCACAAAAACGATTGGAATACCTATCACGTCCGCGCCACCGCATCGCATGCGGAGCTTTGGATCAATGGCGTGCTGTTCTCCGTGCTGGACGATCACCAGGTGAACGCGGCGAAATTCGCAGGGCAGATCGCCATTCAGCTTCATTCCGGACGCGGACCTTCCAAAATCCAATTCCGCAATTTGCAACTCACGGACCTCGGCGCCACGGAAATGCCGGTGTATGCGAATGTTTCGGCTCCGCAACCGCCGCCGGAGGATATCGGCGCCATTCAGGCTATGGATGCCGATGGCAAGCCGCTGAATCTGGGCTTCGAGACAGGCACGCTGGAGGGATGGAAAGCGGAGGGCAATGCGTGGGAAGGCCAGCCCATCAAGGGAGACACCGTGCGAACGCGGAAGCCTTCCGAGCACAGCAACCATGCGGGCGATTACTGGATTGGCGGTTATGAAAAGCTCGGCGACAAAGGCACGGGCACGCTCACTTCCGCAAGCTTCCCGGCAGCGCATCCGTGGGCAAGCTATCTGGTCGGCGGCGGCAAGGATCCGCAGCATACGCGCGTGGAGGTCGTGGAGGAAGCCACGGGGAAAGTCATCCAAACGGGCGCGGGCGCGGATCTGGAAGCCATGCACCGCGAGGTGGTGGATTTGCGACCTTATGCGGGAAAGCGCATTTTCATTCGCCTCGTGGACAACAGCACCAGCGGCTGGGGTCACGTGAATTTCGATGACTTCGTCTTTCACGACAAGGAGCCAAATTTCGCGGCGTCGATGCCCGCCGTAGCCAAGGCCGATCCGATGAATCGGGCGCCACGCCAAAAGGAAAGTCCCGTGCTATGGCACATGGAACCGAATCCTGCAAAGCCCACGGCAGTGCCAAATGCCGAGGCGCAGAACGTGATGTCCACGATGATGTTGACCCACGGCTTCCAGGCGGAACTCATCGCCGCGGAACCGGAGGTCAAGCAGCCTGTCGCCTTTGCCTTCGACGACCGCGGGCGCATCTGGGTGGCGGAAGCTTACAGTTACCCAAACAAACAGCCGGAGGGCCAGGGCAAGGATCGCATCGTGATCTTCGAAGACGTGGATGGAGACGGCACTTACAAGAAGCGGACGGTATTTATCGAGGGGCTTAATTTGGTGAGCGGACTGGAAGTCGGCTTCGGCGGCGTATGGGTCGGCGCTGCGCCGCAGCTTCTCTTTATCCCGGATCGGAACCATGACGATATCCCCGACGGCCCGCCCGAAGTGCTCCTCGATGGCTGGGGTTATCAAGATACACACGAGACGTTGAATAGTTTCACATGGGGGCCGGATGGGTGGCTCTATGGCAATCAGGGCGTCTTTACGAATTCGCTGATCGGGAAGCCGGGCGCGCCGGATAGCGAGCGCATCCCGTTGCATTCGGGCGTGTGGCGTTATCATCCCGTACGGCACGAGTTTGAGATCTTCGCGCACGGGGGCAGCAACCAATGGGGACTGGACTACAATGAAGCGGGACAGCTTTTCATGACGCACTGCCGCAGCTTCTGGGGCGGCGGCGGCACCACGCACGTGATTCGCAACGGGCATTTCTGGAATCAGTCGAACTCCAATTATGCGCCCTTCATTTCCAACGCCGGCGCGGACTTTGCGCCGGATTTGAGGAACTTTCTGCCGGCCTCCGCGGAGTACGATGACGGCGAAGGCGGCGCGGGCAAACCGGGCACGACCGCCATCTATGGAGGCCATTCGCACGTGGGCACGATGATCTATCTCGGGGATAACTGGCCGGATACTTATCGCGATCACTTATTCACGAACAACCTCTTCGGGCATCAGATGAACCATGAGGAGAATGTCCGGTCGGGTTCCGGCTACGAGACCATCCACGGGGGCTACGATCTGCTCTTCGCGCCCGATCCGAAATATATCGCCGTGGATTTGCAGACGGGGCCGGACGGCGCCGTCTATCTGATTGATTGGTGCGACCTCCAGCACTGCCACAATCCCGCGCCGGAAAAGTGGGATCGCACGAATGGCCGCATCTACCGCGTCTCCTGGCAGAAGACTTATCACCCGGTGAAAGTGAATCTGGGCGCACTGAGCGACCTGGAACTGGCGAAGCTCCAGTTGCATCACAATGACTGGTATTGCCGCGCCGCGCGCCAGCTCCTGCAGGAGCGCGCCGCCGCCGGAAAGGTGGACCCAAATGCAGTCGCGTGGCTGAACGAACTGGCGGCTACTTCGCAAGATAGCTCGCACGTGCTGCGGGCGCTTTGGACGCTCCACGTCATCGGCGCCCTCGACAGCGCCCGACTCACGGCCTCACTGCAAAACTCGAGTGACTTCGTGCGTTCGTGGGCCATCCAACTCGCGACCGAGAAAGCCGGCCCACCACTCATTTCCATGGATGTGCTGGCCCTCCTCGCGAAGGAAGATCCTTCGGCGACAGTCCGGCTCGCTCTGGCTTCCGCCATGCCCATGCTTCCGGCGGACGCGTGCTGGGCGGTCGGCAGCGCCCTCGCGCTGCACGAAGAAGATGCGAAAGATCGCTTTCTGCCGAAGATGGTCTGGTTCGGCCTCGCGCCCGTGATCGAACAAGACTTTTCGCGCGGCCTTGCGCTGGCAAAGAAGACGCCCCTGCCGAGCCTCGCCGACTCCATCCGATGGGATGCCGCGACGCATCCGCAGGGACGCGAGCTCCTCGTGGAAGAGATGGTTTCAGCACCCACTGCGGAAGCAGATCGCGAATTGCGGATCCTCGCCTTCGGCCTAAAAAACGACGCTGGCATCGCCGCGCCGAAAGCATGGCCGCAGGCGGAAGCGCGCTTCACGGCGGCATCGGCGGACGCCGGCGATCATACCGTGGCGAATCAATTGGCCGCGCTCTTCGGAGACAAAGCTGTCATCGCCAGCACGCGGACCGAGCTTACCGATCCACACCGCACACCAGCCGAGCGACGGGCCGCATTTGATCTGCTGAAACGCATTGGAGACAAAGCGTCCGTGCCGCTTTTCGCCGGATTGCTCGATCAGGACGAGTATCGCACCGCAGTCATTCCCCTCCTCTCGGGTTCCAGCGATCCCAGCATTGCCGCTGCGATTCTCAAGCGCATCAATTCCTTTAACGACGCCGACCGCAGCGCCGCACTTGTCACGCTCACAAGCCGTCCCTCCCTGGCAATGGCGCTGCTCGATGCAGTCAAGGCCGGCACGTTCGACAAGAAGCTGCTGACATCCTTCCACGTGCGACAGATGCGCAATCTTCACGACGCCGCGCTCGACCAGTTGCTCGACCAAGCGTGGGGCAAGGTGAATGACTCCTCGGAGGCTCTCAAACCCACCATCGCCCGGTTGAAGAAAGCCTACGAAGAAGCGCCGCTCTGGGCTTATGACGCCAAAGCTGGGAAGCTTGTCTTTGAGCAAACTTGCGCCGTCTGCCACTCCATGAATGGCGTGGGCGGAAAGCTCGGTCCCGACCTTGGCGGTTCGTGGAGGAATGGCCTGAGCTACTTCCTGGAAAACATCGTGGACCCGAACGCGGTGGTCGGCGAAGCCTACCAACTCAGCGTCATCACCAAACGCGATGGCTCCGTGCTCTCCGGCATCGTCGATTCGGAAACCGACACCGCCGTCTCCATCCACACCCTCACTGAGGCGGCCGTCGTGCCAAAGAGCGAGATCAAGGACCGCCAGAAATTCGCCCAATCCCTCATGCCCCCCGGCCTGCTGGAAGCGATGCCGGAGAGGAAGGTCATCGAGTTGCTCAAGTTCCTGACGAGCAAGAATTGAGCGCGACGCTTGCGCGCCTCATTCAAAAAAACTTCTGTCATCCTGAGCGAAATGAAGGGAGTTCGACGACCTGAATGCGGTCGAAGGACCTCCAATATCCTGCCTTTCCTCAAACGCGAGGCTACGGGATGAGTTTTTTGGCCTCGCGCGCAAACTGAGGGCGTAAAAACTCAGTTAAACAAACAGGAAGCATTATTGTGGCCTTTGATCCATTGTTAGGAAGCTTCAAATCGGTCATCCCCGCGGAAATGCTGTAATTAGATGAAAGAGCACTCAAATATTACCTGCGGTATATTATCTCCGCTCGATTTATCCTCTTCGAGTCACGGAAGCCAGGTGTTAGAGTTGCTTTCGCGATATGGGTGGCTAATTCCCACTAATATTGGTAACTTTGAGCCAATTCGAGGTGAATACAGAGGTTTAGCGGATGGACTGAAAGCATGGAAAGATCCGTTTCTCTGGAAGAATACTGCGAGCAAACTAAAAGGATCGGTTTGGTTCGGCCATGGCGAGCAACATAGCAATCTTTATCTTCGATTGAAGCCTCGGCGCGTTTCATTGATCCAAGACGATCTGGTTAATTTCTTGATCGAAGCTTGCGGCGTTCTCCGAGCTGATATGGGCTATATACATCTCACCACTCATAGTGAAATGGAAGATAAGAGCATTCCTTATGAGTACTCTTATGCTATCGATACGGGGCTGACGACTCATGATCTCAGAAAAGGAATTCCGAACATTTGCCGGGCGATGGTTTTCGGCATCCGGTACAAATCGATCGCCGAACGTTTTGAAAATGCATCGCCTTTATCAAAGTTTTGCGAAATTCCCGCTAAAAATCAGTGGTTCATTCAGTTATCTCCATCGTTAGATGATCTTCGTGTCGGTTACGATACATTTAGCGCAAATAGAAAAAAGCTGATCGATGAAGTGGGAAGCGATTTCATATCTTATTCGGGTGGAGCCGAATGGAAACCGATATTTACATTCGGAAAATAGGGTCTTTCCGCCTCGTTCCCAAACTGAGGGTTGAACGAAGCCGCTGCGCGGAGCTGTTTCGAGGCGATGCGTTGAGGACTGAGGAATAAACAAAAACTGCCATAGCGCGGTCATTCGACCGCACTATGACAGCACTACGACAGAGATATATTCGCGACCTTGCCATTCGCGGCAAGGCGGAACGCACGCAAGTCCTCTACACATCCTACGTGGCCGAGTTGGCGCGGTATTACGGCAAGTCGCCGGATCGGCTCAGCTACGACCAGGTTGCGGACTGGCTGTTTCACCTGCTCCGGGAACGCAAGCTCTCCAAATCGGCGGTCAACGTGGCGGTCTGCGCGGTCCGCTTCTTCTACGGCATCACCCTGGGGCGCGAGGTCAGCGAACTGCACGCCAAGGTGCCCCGGGTGAGGCCAGAGATCAAGCGGGCGCAGGCCTATTCGGTCAAGGAAGTCGAAGCCATTCTGAAGGCTCCGCAACGCTGGCGGGATCGCGCCTTCCTGATGACGGTTTATGCCGTCGGTCTGCGCGTGACCGAAGCCTGCACCCTCAGAGCCCGCGGCGGCATTGACCGTGCGCGCATGCAACTGCGCGTCCTCGGCAAGGGTTCCAAGGAGCGGGTTTTGCCCTTGAGTCCGCATCTACTCAGTGTGCTCGAGCAATACTGGCTCAAAGAGCGCAGAGGCCGGCCCGGCGGCGACGCTCCGTGGCTTTTCATGGGCGAGAAGCCCGGCCAGCCTATGGACAGGCACACCGGGTAAAACATTTACTGCCGGGCGGTGGAGAAGAGCGGCGTGCCACGCAAGGGCGGCATCCATATCCTGCGGCACTCCTTTGCCACGCACCTCATCGAGAGCGGCGTTGAGATCACGCTCGTGCAGCGGTTGCTCGGCCACTCCAATCTCCTGACCACGGCGCGCTATCTCCACGTCACCGCGCAACGCTTGAGCGAGGTCCGCTCCGCCCTCGATCTGATCAATACCCAGGGACTTGCCGACAACGCCCGCTAGCAGCGGCGCGATTTCACAGCGTTCGAGCCTTGAACGTGGAAGCGGCTTGCCATCGGCTGCCTGCCTCCAGCCATGCCGGGCCGGGAATGGGCGCAGTCTTGCGCCAATTCCTGGCCGGCTTTCTGGCTGCGCATCTTCGTCTGCCCATGCGCATCAAGCGTCTGCTCCAGCGCATGGCGCTCTGCCGCTCCGGAGCGCTCGGTTCCACCATCCTGCAGTGCTCCGGGTGCGGACATCATGAAAGCATCCCGCTGGGCTGCGGCGACCGCCACTGCCCGTCCTGCCAGGCCGCCCATTCCCGCCAATGGCTCGACAACCAACTGCGCTGGCTCCTGCCCGTGCCCTACTATCATGTGGTCTTCACTCTGCCGCACGAACTCCACCCGCTGCTCCTGCTCAACCAGGCCTCCCTCTATCGACTGCTCTTCGATGCTGCCGCATCGACCCTGATGGAGTTTGCCCGCAGCCGCCTCGGCGGCACGCCCGGCATCACCGCGATCCTGCACACCTGGGGACAACAACTCAGTTGCCATCCTCATCTGCATTGCATCATCACCGCCAGCGCTCTCAGCGACGATGCACAGACCTGGACCGCTCCCAAGCAACACCGCTACCTCTTTCCCGAGGCCGCCGTCGCCGCGCTCTTTCGCGGCAAGTTCCTGGCCGGCTTGCGCGCTCTGCTTCCCGAGTTGCGCCGGCCCACCCCTCCCTCGCCCGTGCCTTGCGATGCGCTCTACAAAAAGCACTGGCACGTTTATCTCAAGCGCCCTTTCGGAGGGCCGCAGCAAGCCCTGGCCTATCTTGCCAATTACACCCATCGCGTCGCCATCTCCAACTCCCGCATCCAAGCCATCGAAGAGGAGGTCGTCCGCTTCACTTACCGCGACTATGCCGAGGCCAACAAAATCAAGTCTCGTGAACTCCCCGGCGTCACTTTCCTGGAGCGCTTCTGTGGGCACATCCTGCCCGCCCGCTTCACCAAAATCCGCCACTATGGAATTCTCGCCAACAACCGCAAGAGCGCGGCCATCCCGCAAGCGCGGCTGCTGCTCCATTCCCGGAAAACCGTCGAATTGCTCCTCGAACTACGCCGCCAGCAAGAATTGGCCGCCACAGCCAGACAACCCCGGCCATGCCCCTGCTGCGCACGCGGCCAACTGTGGCCCCTTTGCGTGATTACGCCACGCGGCGTACGCTTTTGCCAATGGCGCCCCTTTCACGATACCTCCTGAAGTAAAGCAGCGATGCGCACCCGAATTCACAGCATCTTCTCGCAACCCTTCGCTACTCCTCGCGTCGGGAAGGCGCTCTTTTCGCTCGATCGCAAAAAATCCAGAATTAAAGCCGTCATTCCCCGCGCTCCATCATCGCCGCGCCCCAATTCCAAAGCATGGACGTCGAAAATCTCACCTTTCGACAGGCACAATCTCCGCAAAAACCATCCCTTCTCCACAACGGGAAAACCTACTTCTCCCTAGTGAAGCCCCGTGGGCTTCGTCCAACCGTCGAGTAAGTCTGCGCGGCCTCGCCCACTCTGAACACCAGCCTCTCTCCGCGCAGACCTACTCGACTAAAGGTTTGGGAATGCCAGTCTTTGGGGAAACTCCGTTTCGCGGGCGGGGTGGGTCACGTTGCGCACGCTATCAATAGGCGCTTTCTTCGGACCACCCGCGCCAAGTCGGTTCTGTGAGCGGAAGCGGCTACACACTTGAATGCGCTCTCCGCGAATGACCTACCCCTACCGCGAAACAGAGTTTCCCCGAAAAGTGCATTCCCAAACCCTCAGTTTGGGAACGAGCATGCAAAATCGGCGGCTGGAAGCCGCCGCTCCTTGGGGGCACTCGCTGACGAGCATTCCTTCGGGGGTTTCGGGCGCACTGGAGCGCCTCCACCTTTGGACCAAAAGTGCATGACAACCTCTAAGCAAAACGACCGGCGAAAGATTGTGTGAGTGGCTATCTTCCGAGCCCACAACCGCAGGGTACCACACCGCATCGCCTGGAAGCCGCTCACTATCTCCTCCAACCCCTACCCTTTCCTCTTCCATGAATCAAAATCTTCGCTCTCTCTTCTGTATTGCACTGGCGTTTGCGACTTCCGCGATGGCTGGCGCTGCTCCCGAGTTGCAGCCCGCCGCGACGGATTCCGGCCCCCTGCATTCGGCGCTGCAGCCGATGGTGGATCACCACATCGTCGCGGGCGCGGTGGCGCTCGTCGCCAATCGCCAAAAGGTGCTCGATCTCGAATCGGTGGGCTACGCGAGCCTGGAGACAAAGGCGGCGATGCAAAACAATGACCTGTTTTGGATCGCCTCGATGACGAAATCGCTGACCGCCGCGGCGTTGATGATGCTGGTGGATGAGGGCAAGGTGAAGATCACCGATCCCGTGGAAAAATATCTGCCGGAGTTCAAAGGACAAATGGTCGCCATGGACGCAGAGAAGCAGACGCCTCCGCATCCGCCACAACATCCCATCACGATCATCGAAATCATGAGCCACGCGAGCGGACTGGTGTTGCCCAATGATCCGGCGGTGCGGAGCACCTATGTATTGAAGGACGATGTCGCCAGGTATGGCGTGGCGCCGCTGCTCCGCGAGCCGGGCACGAAGTTTCAGTATAACAACACAGGCATCGATACCGGAGGGCGAATCATCGAGGTCGTGAGCGGGATGCCTTACACGGAATTCATGCAGAAGCGGCTGCTCGATCCCCTCGGGATGAAGGACACGACATTCTGGCCCACGGAAGAACAGGCAAATCGCCTGGCGAGATCCGCGAGATTGACGCCCGATAAAAGCGGTCTGGAGCAGGTGAAACAGGACAAGGGTGTGACCCAGGCTTTGATCGACCGACTCAGCCATGGCGTGGCCGTGCCCGCGCCGATGCTGGCTGACATGGGCGTGGGAACGATTACCGAATACGTCAAACACTACTCGGAGCCGGCGGGCGGTTTGTTCTCCACGGCGAGCGACATTGGAACGTTCTGCCAGATGCTCCTGAACGACGGCGTGTGGCAGGGCAAGCGCTATCTCTCCACCGAGGCTATCCGGCAGATGACTTCGATCCAGACGGGAGACATCATGGTGAATCCACAAGAGGGTTACGGCCTGGGTTGGTTCGTGAAGAAAAAGGATGACGAAGGACCGAGCGTAGGCAGCTTCGGCCATCGCGGCGCGCGGCGGACCGTGATGTGGGTGGACCCCAAAAACCAACTCGTGATGGTCTTGCTCGTCGAGCGATTCGACATGAGCGGCGAGGAGCAGAAGGAACTCTACTCGTCCTTTATGAAAGCCGCCATCGAGCGGTTTGGCGCAAAGAATTAACCACAGGGAACACAGGGAACGCAAAGAGGATCGTGCGAATCGCTCGTGATTCGGATGCATGCTTGTTGCATTGCGATTCCTTGCAAAATTCGGTGAAACGGCTCAGGGTGCGTGCGTCTCTCTTCGACCGGGACCACACCTCCTATGCTCCTGCCACTGCTAATTCCGTTGGCTTTCATACTCCTGACGCTGCCGTTTCTCGTTCGCAAGGAGCTTTCGCTTCCGGAGAAGGAACACGATGGCCCTTTGTCTCAGCAATCTTTGCCGCGATCGGTTCGATGGAAAATTCCTGCGGCGTGGTCTTGTTTTGGAATGGCGGTCGTCGCGTGGTTCGTCGTCGAACAATATGGGCTTTGTCTGGGCTTGTCTCTTTTCGGAGGTTACCTGCGAAACAGCTACTCGCCGCCGGATTGGGGCTCCGCGAAACAACAAAGGGGGCTATTGTTTCTCCTCGGTTTATTTGTCGCTTGTTTGGCTTTGGTCGTCATTTTTCCCGCCATCCTTTCCACGCCCGTCGGGAAGGCGATCGTTGCGATTCCATTTGGAATTCGACTGTGGCAGGCTGGGGGAAGTGATTGGAGGCTCTTTCGCACATTGTCGTCAAGGCAGCCAGCTTCGCAAGGCTAGCAGCGCTCAATGAGACCTGCCATTGCTATTCAGCGGGCCGCAATGGCGGGGGTCTTCTTCCTGGCAATCCTCGTCCAATGCAAGGCGGCAAGTCCGGAAGAGGAAGAGCGTTTCATCAACAAGGTGAAATTGGCATTTCAAAACGAAGATTCGGCCGCCATTGACGCACTGTCTTGCCATGATGGAATCCCATCCGAAGGCGAGAGACGCGATGACCTACTAATGTATTTCAATCACACAGTAACCGGTGCCGAGTTATCACCGCCGGACGAGGCCGAGATTCACGACTTGGACTCCAATCTGAGAGTGACAAAGATGATGCGCGTATGGCTCAGTGGTTGGTATGAACCAATCCGTTTCCCGGTTGGCGAAAAGAACGGACATTTGATGTTTTCCCTCAGTAAAAGGAAGATTCCTTCAGCTTTCGGAGAAGCGGAATTTCGCTCGATCGAGGCACAGTTTCTCGCGCTTCAAAAACGCCGATCGATCGTCCTCCGCGACTCGGCGGCGGAGAAAAGCCGGCATGTAGTGGCATTGAAAATGGTTTATTCTCGTGCCAAGTCTCTTCAAGACAGGTGTTCAGAATTTCGAAAACAAGGTGGCGTCGGCACCGGTTACGACGAAAGATACCTGACCACGATAAATACTGAACTCCGAATCTTCGGAGCAGACTTTCCAGAAGAATCCTACTGGACAAACAATGACGAAGAACGGGTGGAACCAAAGATCATTCGAGACCCGGAAACGCGTATTTCCTATAAACTCAATGCTGATGGGCGTCGCATTACGGCAGTCGCTCCGAATGGAACAGTCCTTTGGGTTCGCGATCCATTCCGCGATGGCCATCTTCAACCCCTTCGCGTAACGAGGCCTGTGATCACTCGTTTTCAATTATCTCCCGGCACGAAGGAGGAAGCTGAGGAAGGTGAACACATATTTTTGGGTGATTATTCCAAACGGCGCATCGAGATTTATTTCAATTCCAGTCAGTTCGGAGTTGTGAGCCTCAAGACGGGGAGGTTTGTGTTTGTCGGCCAGAATTGAAGGTTTGGGAGCGATTGCGACCGCGAGCACATGCGCTTCTTGCGCCCTTTCAGGGCGCGGACGTCTTGTGTGGTATCCGGTGGTTCCGCTCGTTCCTCGCTTCACCACCGGCTAATTTCTGCCAGCCGTCCGGGCTGAAGAAGGGCCGCGTGTGCGGTTTGCTTGTGTGCGGTTCCCCAGCGGGTTATCTCCGGGTGGAACCCTGAGCACACTCCACCACTCCACCACTCCACCACTCCACTTTACTCAAGTGCATGATAGGCTCTTAACTCCCTCACTCCCAGATGAATTTCTGCAACCGGATCTCGCTCACTCTTTTCCTCGCCTCCGCCGCCCGCGGGCCTTCCACACGCGCTAACTTTTGGTAGATGCCGATGGCGGATTTCCATTGGTTCTGTTGCTCGAAGAGGTGGGCGGCGTCGAAGCCTGCTTTGTAATACCAGAAGAATTCGCGGCCATCGCTGCCGCTTTTATCGAGGACATCGTAGTAGGCGGTGATGGCTTCGTCGCGGCGCGAGAGTTGTTCGAGGGCTTTGCCTTTTTTGTAGAGGGCCTGGTTGCGCCATTCGGGAGTGACGTCGGGCTGCGCGGCCAGTTGATCGAAGACGGCGATGGCGGCGTCCATCTGCGACGGATCGGTGCGGCCAAGAATGATGAGGCTATCCCCTTTTCCGCAGAGCGAGGCAAAGCGCAGCTCGGGATCGGGCGGCGGCGTGGCGGAGAGGATATTGTCGTAGATGGTGACAGTCTCATCTTCTTTGAGCTGGCTGTGCTTGATGCTGGCCTGCTGCTGGCGGGCGTAGAGTTTCAGCGGACCCTCGCGTTTCACCACTTGATCGAAAAGGTTCAACGCCCGATCGATCGAGCCGGTGTTCAGCGTCTTCATGGCCGCGCGTCCGGCGAGAAAGAGAGCCGGCTCGGCGTAGGGGCCATTGGGATTGGATTGGGCGAGGAGGGTGAACTCCGTCTCCGCATTCGGATAGTGGCTGTTTCGGAAATGCACCTGCCCGAGCTTCATCCGCACTTCGGGCGCGTGCTGCGAAGCCGCATGCTCGCGCAGGAAGCGCTCGGCCAGATCGATGACCTTTTCATCCGAGCGCGGCGATTGGCTATCCGCGAGAAAGATGGCGAGATAGGCCGCGTCCTCCGTTGTGGCAGGCGATGGCCCGGTTTCATTCACCACTTTCAGGAAGCCCGACGCCCCGGCGGTGTCGCCCCGGGCAAAAGCGAGATCCGCAAGCGCGAGCCGGGCTTCGCCCTGGCGCGGGTGCTTCGGGAAACGGCGGAGGAAAAGATCGAGGGTATCCGCCGCGCGCGCATCGCCGGTGCGGGCCTGGGCCAGCCCCTCCTCCAGTTCGAGGTCGCTGAGGAGCGGAGCATCGGGAAACGCGGCGGAGAGCGCGTGATAATCGGCAAAGAAGCTTTCGTAATTCTTCAGGCGCAACGCCTCCAACGCGGCGTCGAAGGTGGCATCCATGCGAAGGCGGCCCGGCAATTTCGCGGCGCGACGAAAGGAATTCTCGGCCAGCAGCGCCTCGCCCTGTCGATCGTACACGAGGCCCGTGCGCAGCTCGATTTCGGCGCGTTGGGCGTCGTTCTCCGCGCCGCGCATCGCCGCATCCAGCGCGCTCAAGGCGCCCGCAAGATCTCCGCGGGCGAGAAGCAAATCGGCGCGCTGCACGTTCGCCACAGCGGCGAGCGGATGCGAAGGATAGTTCTGCACAAATTGATCGAATGTGGCGGCGGCCTTCTCCAGCTTCTTCACCCGCAATTGCAAACGCGCCTGGTAGTATTCGGCCAGGGCCGCCCGGCGGGCGGGCGGTTTTTGCACCCACCGTTTCAGTTCCCCATCCGAGGGCCGGATCTGCTGCGTATAGACGACATCCAGTTGGCGGAACGCCGCATCCAGATAGGCGCTCTCGGGGTTGTCGCGGATGAATGCCTCCAGCACTGTATCCGCCCCATCGTAGCCGCTCAGGGCGGCTTGCGCGGCAGAGCTTCCGAGCGTCGCGCCGAAGAGGAGCGCCTCCGAAACGTCGCGCGGGTCGTCGCGAAGCTCGTCAAAGATCGCCAGAGCCGATGCCGCTTTGCCCTTCGCGAGGAGAAGGCGGGCATCCAGATAGTCTTTCCATTTTTCATCGCCACGCGACGCGGGCGTCACGGTGGAAAGAATCTGGCGGGCGCGTTTTTCATTTCCTATCTCCAAAAGGAGGCTGGCGAGGCGAAGAGATACGCCCGCGTCTTTGGGATGCGAAGCGGCGAAGCTTTCGAGCACTTGAACGGCCTCGTTCATCCGGCCAAGCGCTCGCAGGCTCTCGGCGAGACCCATCCGCACTTCGGCGGGCGCGTCCGCCTGGGCGGAAAGCGCGCGGTAGAGCGGCTCCGCTTCCGACCATTTTCCGGCGGCGGCGAGAATGCGCGCCTGCAAGAGGTGCGCTTCGAGATGGCCGCCGGCAGCGACTGGGCGAATGACGCCGAGCGCTTCGTCGAGATGCCCCGCATCCAAAAGAGCGGCGGCGAGTTCGCGCGCGCCGGCTGGCCGTTGGGCGTCCGGCAGGTCGGGAGTCGCCAGAAAGGCGCGCAGCTTTTGGACAGCCACTTCCGGGATGGACTCCGCGCGCGCCTGGCGGGCTTCCTCGAGCAGCGAGGCCGCCGGGCAGAACGAACCATAGACCGTAACAAAAAGGAGGACTAGCGGGAGAAATTTGATCTGAGAAGACGCACGGTAGGGATGGCACTCCGTGCCGTCCGCCCGACGATCATCCCGGAGCACGCCCTCCGCATGCGCAAACTTCCCATCGCGATCGCCAACTGCCGCACGACCCAGCGATTCACGCGCTTCAAAATCACGGACGTCCATCGGGCGGCTCGGAGAGCCATCCCTACCGTGCGCGCTTCGCGCGCTTTCGGCGCGTTGGTCGCGGTTTTTACCGTGGTTTTGAGTGTGATTCTTCATCCCAGCATGCGTTTCAAATAGCGCCCGGTGTGGCTTCCCTCAACCTCCGCGATTCTTTCCGGCGTGCCATGCGCGACGATGCGGCCGCCCCCTGCCCCGCCTTCCGGGCCGAGATCGATGACCCAATCCGCGCATTTAATAACCTCGAGATTGTGCTCGATAATGATGAGCGTATTGCCCGCGTCGCGCAGTTTCATCAGCACTTCCAGCAGCTTGTGGATATCGGCGAAATGCAGGCCGGTGGTCGGTTCATCCAGGATGTATACCGTGCGCCCGGTGGCCTTGCGCGCGAGTTCCGCGGCGAGCTTGATGCGCTGGGCTTCGCCGCCGCTCAGCGTCGTGCCATTCTGCCCGAGCCGCACATAGCCGAGCCCCACGTCTTCCAGCGCGATCAGCTTATCGGAGATCTGCGTGACGTTCCGAAAAAAGCGCGCGGCTTCATCCACGGTGAAATCGAGCACGTCGGCGATATTCCGCCCCTTGTAAGTGATCTCCAGCGTCTCGCGATTATAGCGGCGTCCGCGGCAGACTTCGCATTCCACATAGACGTCGGCGAGAAAGTGCATCTCGATCTTCTTCACGCCATCGCCTTCGCAATTCTCGCAGCGACCGCCCTTCACATTGAAGCTGAAGCGGCCCGTATCATAACCGCGAATGCGCGACGCCGGCAGCCCGGCGAACAGCTCGCGAATGGCGCCAAACGCGCCGGTGTAAGTCACCGGATTCGAGCGCGGCGTGCGACCGATGGGCGTCTGGTCGATAACGATGACCTTGTCGATCTGCTCCAGCCCGTGGATGCGTTGGTATTTGCCGGGGCGGTCTTTCGAGCGGTAAAAATGGCGGAACAGCGCGCGGCGCAGGATATCATCCACCAGCGTGGATTTTCCACTGCCGGAGACGCCCGTAACGCACGTGAGGCAGCCGAGTGGGAAGGACGCCGTGACGTTTTGCAGATTATTCTCCGCCGCGCCGATGACCGTGAGCCAGCCGGGATTGTGCGTCTCGGAGCTATTCTGCGGCGCCACGTATTGCGGGCGATGCCGCGACTTCGGCACGGGAATTTTCGCCCGGCCGGAGAGGTATTGCGCGGTGAGGGAATTCTCCACCGAGAGGATCTCCGCAAGCGTCCCTTGCGCGACGATCTGCCCGCCGCGCGCTCCGGCGCCGGGGCCGAGATCGAGAATGTAATCGGCGGCGCGGATGGTGTCCTCATCATGCTCGACCACGATCACGGAATTTCCCAGATCGCGCAGGCGGCGCAGCGTGCCGATGAGGCGGTCGTTATCGCGCTGGTGCAGGCCGATGCTCGGCTCATCGAGCACGTAGAGGCATCCCGCAAGGCCGGAGCCGATCTGCGTGGCGAGCCGGATGCGCTGGGCTTCCCCACCGCTGAGGGTGCCGCTCTCGCGATCCAGCGAAAGGTAGCCGAGGCCCACTTCCACGAGGAAAGCCAGCCGCGCCGCCACCTCGCGCCGGACCTCGCTGGTGATGAAGCGCTGCTGCTCGTTGAGATCCAGTTGCTCGATGAACTCCTTCGCGTCCCCGATCGCCAGCCGGCAGAACTGGTGGATATTCATCTCGCCGAAAAGGCCGCGGTCGCCGAGGCCATCGCTGCGCACCGTCACCGCCAGGATCTCTGGCTTCAAGCGCGCGCCTTCGCAGGCGGAACACGTGCGGCGGCTCATGTACTGGCGGATGCGCTGGCGGCTGAATTCGCTTTCGGTCGTGTCGTAGAGCCGTTGGAGCGAGGCCACGAGGCCGTCGAACGGCTTCTCCACCGCCGTGCGCTTCCCATCTTCGCCCCAGTTCATCTGGATCACCCGGTCGCCCGTGCCATACGCGAGCGCGTTCTGAAACTCCGCGGGCAAATCGCGATACGGCGTCTCGAGCGAGACACGATACTCCTTCGCCAGCGAGGCCAGCACGCCCGCGTAGTAGCTCTGCATCCGCTTATTGGCCTTTGCCCACGGCGCCACCGCGCCTTCGGCGAGCGATTTCTCGGGGTCGGGAATGATGAGATCGGCGTCGCAGAAAAGCTCCGTGCCGATGCCGTGGCACACGGGGCACGCGCCCAGGTGGCTATTGAAGGAGAAATGGCGCGGCGTCAGCGGCGATAAGGTGAATCCAGTCTCGGGATTGCTGAAATCCGTGGAGTATTTCGTCTCCTGCCATTTTTCGTCCGCGCTGTCGCCCTGCCGGAGCAACACCACGAGCCGTTGCGCGCCCCACTTCAGCGCGGTATCCACCGAATCCGCGAGCCGCGTGCGCACGCCATCGCGGAGCACCAAACGATCCACCACCACCTCGATGACGTGCTTCTCGCCCTTGGCCAGGCGGATGGGCTCCGTGCGCCCAAGTTCGATGATTTCGCCATCCACGCGCACACGCACAAAGCCTTCGCGCTTCAGCTTTTCCAGAACATCGCGAAACTCGCCCACTTCCTTTTGCACGATGGGCGCCAGCAGCACGATGCGGCTTTCCGGCGGTCCCGCGAGGATTTGATCCACGATCTGCTGGGGCGAAAGTTTGCGGATCACCGCGCCCGTCTTGGGATCATGCGGCTGGCCGACGGAAGAATACAGGAGCCGCAGGTAATCGTAGATCTCCGTGGTGGTGGCGATCGTGGAACGCGGGCTGCCGCCGGAACTGCGCTGCTCGATGGCGATGGCTGGCGAAAGGCCCTCGATGAAGTCCACTTCGGGCTTCTGCATCTGGTCCAAAAACTGCCGGGCGTAGGCCGAAAGACTCTCCACGTAGCGGCGCTGCCCCTCAGCGTAGAGCGTATCGAAAGCCAGCGAAGATTTGCCCGAACCGCTCATCCCCGTCATCACGACGAGCTTCTCCCGCGGGATCTCCAGCGTGAGGTTGCGGAGATTGTGCTGGCGCGCTCCGATGATTTTGATTACTTGTGCTGCCATTTCCGCCTTGGGTTGAAACCGCCAAGCAAAGCACAATCAGCACCCCGTCTCCAGAGGTAAATTCCAGAGGTAACACTGCATGTCCAACGCTCCATTTGAGATGACCCGCGAAGAACTTGAGGCCATTCACGAGAAATTCCGTGAAGTGAAGCACGACATCAACAATACGCTGGCGGTCATCATGGCCCTCTCGGAACTGGCGCAGCGCAACCCCGCGCACTACGAGAAACTGGCCAAAGCCGTGCTCACGCGCGGCCCGAATGTGGTGCAAATGCTCCAGGATTTCCAAACGATGCTCTCCGCGAAGCTGAAGGATGGCCCGCCTGGGCCATCGGCGCCGCTGTCGGGCGTGTTTTGAGATGCCAGTATCTTCCGTCCCTCCTGTTCGCGCGATGCTTTTCGATATCGGCAATGTGCTGCTTCGGTTCGACTTCAAGCTGGCGCTCGATAAACTCGCCGCCGAGAGCGAAGTGGGCGACGCCGTCGAAGTCCTCGCGCGGATCGATCGGGTGAAGCTGGCGTATGAAGATGGACAGATCGGTCGCGCTGCCTTTCTGCGGGCCGCTTTCGATGTGCTGCGGTATCGCGGCACGGAGGCTGGATTCATCGCGGCGTGGGAGGACATCTTCGAGCCGAATGCGCCGATGTTCGCGCTGGTGGAGCAATTGCACGGGCGGCTTCCGCTCTACCTTTTGAGCAATACGAACGACATTCATCTCGAGTATCTCCGCCGCCGCCACCCCTTGTTTGCGCGCTTTGACGGCGGCGTCTTCAGCCACGAAGCGCACGCTTCAAAACCGGGCCGGGAGATCTTTCAGATCGTCTGCCGCCAGTGCCATCTCGAGCCCGCGACCACTTTCTTCATCGATGATCTGCTGCCGAACATCGAAATGGCGCGTTCGCTCGGTTTCCAGTGCCACCATTATCACCATGAACAGCACGGCGCCCTGATCGCGCAACTCCGCGAATCCGGAGTGAAATGACGCTTCGGATCTGATTTCGTCACTTTCCCGTCTTCCGGTAATCGGCCAGCACCTTCGGCCTCTGCTTCCTTTCGGCGAGGAGTTTGTAGTTCTCCACGCCGTCGGCGATCGCTTCAGCAACGTGCACGCGCCATACGGGGGAGCCGATGAGGGTGCTTTCCTCGTTGTTGCTCACGAAGCCGCATTCCACCAGCACCGCCGGCACGGTGCAAACCCGCAGCACGGCAAATCGCGCATACTTCAAGCCGCGATCCTCCATCGGCACCTGTCCGAGCAGAGAGTGAAAAATGCTGCCGGCCAGGGCGGCGCTCGGAAGTTCCATGGCGTTGCCCGGCTCGGCTCGCAGGTCCCGCTCTCTTGGGCCGTCGTCATTGGTCGCGGGCGCGCCGCGCGGCGCCATGGAAAAGATTTCGAACCCACGCGCGTCGGGGTTTGAACTTGATGAATTGAAATGGATGCTGATGAAGATGGAATTCGGCAGGCGATTCGCCACCGCTGGACGCTGCTCGAGCGGGATGAAGACATCGCTCGCTCGCGTCATCACCACTTTGTAGCCTTGCGCTTCCAGCTTCTTGCGGGCGCGCAAGGCGACATCGAGCGCGAAGTTTTTTTCGTAGCCGTATCGCGATGACGCTCCATTGTCGTGCCCGCCGTGGCCGGCATCGAGCACCACCGTTGTCACAGGCTGGAATCCCTCGATGAGTTCGGGGCGAAGATGCGGCTCGATCACCTTGCTCAGGTCGAGCCGCGAGATCAGCGCCTTCCCGCCCTCCTCGCGCACGGGAAACGCGAGCCATTGTTTCACGCCATTGATCCGCGCCTCCCTCTGGCCCAGAGTCACTTCCAACTGGAGAGCGCCCGAATCCAATGTGATGGGCCTCACGCTTGGATCGGCGATTTCCGCCAACGCGAGCCCGAATTCCGTGGCCATCGCCGCACGCGTCATATTCTTCGGAGAGCTCGCAGTCACCGCCGATCGGCTCGGTTTAGCGGCAGCCAGTCTCGAAGCCGCGTCCACGGGTGGCGGTTTTGGAAAGCCATAAAACGCCGCGATCTCATCGAGCGAAACGTAATCGCGCCCCTCAAAGCGATACAGCGTCCACCCCGCAAACGCTGTCTGGCAGGACAACGCGCAGAAAATCACGACCCATAGGACGCGGGTAAATTTCATGGCCCGCTATGGTGCACCATCCGTGCCGCCCTCGCAAACGGGAGCGGCGTGTATGAAGGGATTCAAGATCGAACCTACATCACCTTCATCGCGACGAACGCCAGCAGGAGTCCGCCAAGGATGATGCGATAGATGCCGAAGCCGACAAACGTATGGGTTTGCACGTACCGCAGCAGCCATTTCACGGCGATGAAGGACACGATGGCCGCCACCACGGTCGCCAGGGCCAGCATCGCCAAATCTTCGTGCGGAGCGCCAGCCACCGGATGATGAAATTCCTTGAAGAGTTTGAGAGCCGTGGCCGCCAGCATGGTCGGGATGCCCACGAGAAACGAGAATTCCGTAGCCGCAGGACGCGCGCAGCCGAGGATGAGGGCGAGCATGATGGTCGAGCCCGAGCGGGATGCGCCGGGGAAGACGGCGGCGATCAATTGGCCAACTCCCACCGCCGCCACCACCCCCCACGAGATTTCATCCGTCGTCTTTTTCCCACGCAGCGCCAATTCCACGGCGATGAAAATCACGCCGCCAATTAACAGCGCCCAGGCCACGGGTTCCACGTGCTCGGGCAGCTTGAACCCCTTCTTCTCCATGATGTAACCGGGGAGGCCGGTGATGCAGCAGGCGACAAAGATTTTCAGCAGAAACGTCTGGCTTGCGCGCTCATGCAGGCGCGAAAGCATGGCGAGCCGCTCTTTGAAAAGCGGCAGCACCGCGAGCACGGCGCCGCCCTGGATGACGACATTAAAAAGATCGCTCTGCCGCGGCAGCCAGTATTGCGCGATGAGCAGATGCCCCGTGGAGGAAACGGGGAGGAATTCAGTAAGTCCCTCGACAATGCCGAGGATGAGGACGACGAGCCAGGTAGCCATGGATGGGTAAGTTTTTCGAGAGCGGAGGCTGAAGCGCCGCCGCGATTCCCGGAGAGAAGGAAACGGTGTTTAAATTGCGATATCTCCGCGTTCTTCGGTGCGGATGCGGACGGCGTCTTCGATGGGCAGGACGAAGACTTTTCCATCCCCGATCTTGCCGGTCTTCGCGGATTGCACGATGGCTTCCACGGCCTTTGCCACGCGGTCATCCAGCACTACGATTTCAAACTTCACCTTCGGCAGGAAATCGACGGTGTACTCGCTGCCGCGATAAATCTCGGTGTGCCCCTTCTGCCGCCCAAAACCTTTCACCTCGCTCACCGTCATCCCCTCGATTCCGATCTCCGCCAGCGCCTCCTTCACGTCCTCCATCTTGAAAGGTTTGATGATCGCTTCGATTTTTTTCATACGCCGCAATTGCTAACGGGTGATGGACGAATGGCAAGCCCGTCGTGCGCCACCGCGCGGAAAGACCGATTTCACGTTCGGAATTCATTCGTGGATCAAAAGAATGCGCCTTTCCACTTGTCCCCGGCGTTTGCGTGCTGCACATACGGCAATGCTGCATCTCGCTTCCTGGATTCGAGAAAAAGACGACGATTATTTCGGCCAATTTCTCGCGCCTCATCCGCAAATCTCTCTTCATAATGCGCGGCTCGGTCCGGTGGACCTCGCGGGCATGGATGCCCTGCTCGTGACCGGCGGTCCGGACGTCTCCGCGCAATTCCATCCCGAGCCCCCCGCCCGGCCCGAATTGATCGAGGACGCTCAACCAGACCGCGACGCATGGGAATTTGCCGCGCTCGGCTCCGCCTACGGGCGCGGCCTGCCGATCCTCTGCATCTGCAAGGGTATCCAGGACCTGAACCTCTTCCTTGGCGGATCGCTCCTGCTCGATATTCCAAATCACGATCTTCCGGAAACCGAGACACAAAACATACAGCCCCTGCGCTATGCAACCGGCGTGCGCCATCGATTCGAGAAGGTGAACAGCTCCCATCACCAGGCGCTCGACCGCGTGGCGGACGCGCTCGAAGTGGAGGCGTGGCACGCCGACGACGGCATCATCGAGCAAGTGCGCATCCGCAATTATCCGTGGGGCATGGGCGTCCAATATCATCCGGAGCGCGATCTCCCTTACTATACGAGCCTCTTTGAAGACTTCTTCGCCCAAATCCACGCCAAAAAGTAGGGCCGCCACCGATGGGACCTATGGGAAGCATAGGGCTTATACCGCCTCAAAAAATCAGTAATCAGTAATCAGTAATCAGTTCCAACCCCGCACAGAACCAATCCTCAATCCGAAATCCACAATCCGAAATCTGCAATTCCTCAACTTCTTCCAATTCCGATGCAAAACGCCCCACTCGATATCACCATTCGCTGCGGGTTCGAGTTCGCGTATGAGGCCTCGGGGCCCACGCCGATCATTCTCCTGATCCAGCCCAGGCTCAATCGATGGCAGCGGATCGAGGCGGAGAAATTCATCTTTCACCCAAATCTCTCGGTGCGGGAATACGAAGACCATCACGGGAATATCGTGCGCCGTCTGGATCTGCCGATGGGACGCTCGACCATCAGCCACGATGCCTTTGTCTCCGTGCCATCGCTGCCCGAGAATTTTGACGGGATCGGCGGCCCGATCTCCATTTCGGATCTCCCGCCCAGCCTGCTCCCTTACACGCTGCCCAGCCGGTATTGCGATTCCGACCGGCTCATGGATTTCGCCTTTCAGCAATTTGGGCAGGTCGAGCATGGCCTGCCGCGCGTGCGGACGATCTGCGATTGGGTTCACAAAAACATTGAGTATCGCTGGGGCGCCGGCAGCCCCTTCACTACCGCCAGCGAAGTGGTCGCACAGAGGTTCGGCGTCTGCCGGGATTTCGCGCACACCGCCATCGCGCTCTGCCGCTGCTTCAATCTTCCCGCGCGCTACGTTACCGGTTACGTCCCCGATGTCGCCTATCGCGACAACGGCTCTCCCATGGATTTCCACGCCTACATGGAAGTCTATCTCGGCGGCCACTGGCACACTTTCGACGCCCGTTTCAACGTGCCCCGCACCGCGCGCATCAAGATCGCCTGCGGTATGGACGCCGTGGACGGCGCCTTCTCCACGCTCTACGGAGCCGCCAACCTCGCCTCCTTCAATGTCTGGGCCTACCAGATCGATCCGCTCGAAGTGAAACTCGGCGATCCCGTGGATCTCAGCAAGCGGCTATGCGGCACGCCGGAACTGCTCTTCCCGCCACGCAAAAAAACTCCCGATCAGTAAGGCTCCTCAATTTGCTTTACCTGTAAACTCAATCTCAAACTTCTTGTCAGTTTTGCGATAGTGGCGCGACATCCCTCTGCGTTAACAAAACTCCCTTTCCGTTTTACAACTCCTCTTTTATCCATTTTCACCCACCCATCCACATTTCCCTCCATCCGCTAACAATTGGGGCTTGAAATATGCTTCGGCACGTTAAGTATTTGACGGAAGCCCCCTCATTGTCGAAATTCAATAGATTCTATGAGCACCAGCGCAGACGCAAATCCTGACCTCGTCAAGGAATCCTTGCTCTACAAGGAATTCCTGGCCGAGCGCGAAGAGATCCTTCGCCACAAATGGATTGAAAGCGAGAAAGCCGGACACGACATCGGCTTTGAAAAGGCGCTCCTCGATTGGATCGTGAAACACCGCTCTTCCTGGCGCTCCCAGCGCTACCAGCCAACCGGACACTAAAACTCCCACAGCCTCAATCCTTTAAGGTGGTCCAGAGAGGCCGCCAAGGAACGATATGGACCCCGCAAGCACCCCGCCTGTACCCGGCGCCGCCCTGATCCTCGATCACGCGGCCATTGATCGCTGCCTCAAGCGCATCGCGCACGAAATCATCGAGCGCAATCCCGATCTCTCACAAACCGCCCTCATCGGCATCCCGTCGCGCGGAGTAGAGGTGGCGCGGCATCTCACCGCGCTCATCGGAGAATTCACGGGAACCACTCCTTTCATGGGCGTCGTCGATGTCGCCATGCATCGCGATGACCTCCACCGTCGCCGCGTCCCACCCCGCGTGGAACGCACGGAACTGCCGCACGACCTCCGCGATAAAACCATCATTCTCACCGATGACGTGCTTTTCTCGGGGCGGACCTGCCGGGCGGCCATGGACTCGATTTCCTCATTTGGCCGGCCCGCGTGCATTCAATACGCGGTGCTCATCGACCGCGGCCATCGGGAATTGCCGATCCGCGCGGACTATGTGGGAAAAAACATTCCCACAGCATTCGACGAACGCGTGCATGTCCGTTTTCAAGCCGTCGATGGCATCCCCGACTCCGTCTGGATGAGCCGGACCGGCACGCCTCCCACTGAAGCCCGCTCTTGATCCCCCGCATGAGTCCCACACCTTCAGCATCCTCCTCTCTCCAGCGGCCGCAGGCAGAATGGATACACAAGGATCTCACCGCCATCGAATCGCTGAACGCGGATGAAATCACGACGATTCTCGATACCGCCTCTGCTTTCAAAACGGTGGGAGATCGCGACGTCAAAAAAGTCCCCGCTCTGCGTGGCAAGACACTGGTGAACTTCTTCGTGGAGCCGAGCACCCGCACGCGCATTTCGTTTGAACTGGCCGCCTTCCGCCTGAGCGCGGACGTCGTCAATATCTCCGCCAGCACGTCCAGCCTCACGAAAGGCGAGACGCTCAAGGACACCGCGAAGAATCTCGAAGCGCTCCATACCGATATCATCGTGCTCCGGCACAGTTCCGCCGGCGCGGCGCAATTCCTCGCGGAGCGGCTGGACGCGAGCGTCATCAACGCCGGTGACGGCGCCCACGAGCACCCCACCCAGGCGCTCCTCGACACCTTCACCATCCGCGAAAAAAAGGGCCGCATCGCCGGACTGCGCGTGGCCATCGTCGGCGACATCCTTTTCAGCCGCGTCGCCCGTTCCAATATCCACGCGCTCCTCAAACTCGGAGCGCACGTCACGCTCGTCGGCCCCAGAACACTGGTGCCGCACGAATTCAAAGCCATGGGCGTCGCCGTGACTCACGATCTCGATTCGGTCCTGGCGGAATGCGACGTCATCAATCTCCTCCGCATTCAGCACGAGCGGCAGCGCAAAGAGTATTTCCCGAGCCTCGGCGAATACACCGCCTTCTTCGGCCTCACCCGGCAGCGCGCCGAATCCCTCAAACCCGATGCCCTCATCATGCATCCGGGTCCGATCAATCGCGGCATCGAAATCGACAGCGATCTCGCCGACAGTTCGCGAAGCGTGATCCTCGACCAAGTCACCAACGGCCTCGCCGTTCGGATGGCCGTCCTCTACCTTTGCGCCGGCACCCGCAATGGATAAACTCACTTCCACCGCCCTCATCATCCGCCAAGGCCACATCATCGATCCCGCCAACCGCCGCGATGAGATCGCCGATCTCTTCATCGTCGATGGCCGCATCGCCAACGCCTCCGACATCCCAAACTCCTCCTCCGGCATCGAAGAAATCGACGCCCGCGGCCTTGTCGTCTCGCCCGGCCTCATCGATCTCCACGTCCACCTCCGCGAACCCGGCCAATCCGCCAAGGAAACCATCGCCACCGGAGCCAAAGCCGCGGCCGCCGGCGGCTTCACATCCATCGTGTGCATGCCAAACACATCGCCCGTGGTGGATCAACCCAGCGTGGTCGCCCTGATTCTCGAAAAAGCCCGGGCCGAGGCCTGCGTCAACGTCTTTCCCACCGGTGCCATCACCAAGGGATCCGCCGGAGAAGAACTCGCCCCCATCGGCTCCATGCACAAGGCAGGCATCGTGGCCATCACCGATGACGGCAAATGCGTGCAGAACCACGAGGTCATGCGCCGCGCGCTCGAATACGCCGGCATGTTTGGCCTCACCGTCATGGACCACTGCCAGGACTACAATCTCGTCGGCAAAGGCGTGATGCACGAAGGCGCCGTCAGCACCGTTCTCGGCCTCCCCGGCTGGCCGTCCGCCGGCGAGGAAATCATCGTCCAGCGCAACGCCCTGCTCGCGGAACTCACCGGCACGCCCATCCACTGCCAGCACCTCAGCAGCGGCGGCAGCGTCCCCATCCTACGCGATGCCCGGGCTCGCGGAATCAAGCTCAGCGGCGAGATCTGCCCCCACCACATCGCGCTCACCGACGAGTCCATCCGCGCCTTCGACACCAATTTCAAAATGAATCCTCCGCTCCGCACGCAGCGGGATATCGACGCGCTCATCCAGGGCGTCGCCGACGGCGTCATCACCATTCTCGCCAGCGATCACGCGCCCCATTGCGCCTACGAAAAGGAAGTCGAGTTCGACCTCGCGCCCTTCGGAATCCTCGGACTCGAAACCGAACTCGGCCTCTTCATCGATATCCTCATCCACAAAAAGAAAGCCATCGGGCTGCCGCGCTTGATCGAGATGTTCGCCATCGAGCCCGCGCGTCTGCTGGGCCTCGACCGCGGCACGCTCAACGTCGGCGCCCATGCGGACGTCACCCTCATCAATCCCGAACTCGAATGGACCGTGGACAAGGAGCAGAGCTTCTCCCGCAGCCGGAATACCCCGTTCCACGGCTGGGAATTGAAAGGCCGCGCCGTGCGCACAATCGTCTCTGGAAAGACCGTCTGGACGTTGTAAGTTAACACCCGGAGAGCAAAACCTGCTCGCCTTCCATTTTACACCCGGCGTGCGGGACGCCGCCTTGCCTGACCCGTCCGCAGCCACTGCCGATCCGATGAACTCCACACAACGAACTCACTGCCCCATCTGCGGCAAACCAGCCGATCTTCTCGCGGAACCTCTCGGCCCATTCTGTTCCAAGCGCTGCAAGATCATCGATCTCGGCAAGTGGTTCGGCGAAGAATACAAAATCAGCGAACCCCTCCGCCCCGAGCACTTCGCCGGATTCGAGGACCTTCCCGACGGCCCCGAATTGGACCGCCCCGCCACCGCTTCGGAATACGAGGAAGATTAGACATTACAAACTGAGCACGACGGCCAGACAATACGATGGTCGTTAGCCTGCGCAGACGACGGTTACCTATTGCGGAAAGTCGGCGCCGGAGCACCAAGCGTTTCGTCCAAAAAGCTTTCTGTCATCTCAGCGAAATGAAGGGAGTTTTACGACCGAGGCGGCGGCGCACGGGACAAATGGCGGCAGGTGACCGGGGGCGAGCCCTGAATGCAGTCGAAAGACCTCCAATATCCTGCCTTTCCTCACACGCACGACCCATGATGAAGCTCCTGCTCCAATCTTGGCATTTTAGCATCACTGTCTCCTGACGCTTACATCTGTTTCGCCACGAAAAAAAATATGAACAAGTATGTCGTCCTAATTCATTTGAAGAAAGCGCTGGAGGAATTGCAGCGGACGGTCCATGCCCTGGAGCAGGGCAACTCTTACGATAGGGAAAACCTGGAAGTGGCGATGGGGCATCTTTACCACCATCTGAATACTGCCTGGAATGGCCAGAATCAGTCGGATGAACAATTCCGGAAATGCAGCGAGGAGGACTTTGCAAGATTTCGGAAGTTTCCGAGCGAAAGCGAGTTTATGTATCTGGCGAGCTAGATTTTTGGGCCTCGTTCCTAAACCTTCAGTTGGGAACGAGCCCAAAAACGTTCATGATCACGCTCCGGGATTCCAATTTTCGAGAAGGCGTCTTTGCACGACGATAATGCCATTGGCCCATGGCACGCCACGCAGTCCCTGCCGGGAGGATCAGCAGAAACACGACCAACAACCAGTGCGCCATGCCAAAGCGCACCGTCGTGCTGTCATCCCCGTCCTGCGGTGCTGTACGGGTCGAATGTTGCCACCGCAGTGGTCTCCATCCGGGAATGCCGTCGGGGAGACCGGCGAGGAGTAATGTGAGCGGGTCGTAGCGGTCACGGAAAACGGTAAGGCGCGGATGCCCGCCACTTTCATCGGCATTGATGTAGTATCCCCAAGCGAGGTCGGCCCGCTCGTTGGGCGGGCCGACTCGACCAGAGCCAATGGAAACCCAGAGGTGCGAGTCGGACACGAACTCGACCCAGGTGCTGGCGGCACTGCGGTCGGGCAGCCAGCGATCGTATCGCCACACCATCTGATCATAGCCGCTTCGGCTCCGAACCCATAGCACACAGGTCAACACGCATAGCACCAGCGAAATTCCCGTTGCGAGATTTACAAAAACGCGCTTCGGCGGGATTACAATTGGGAGGATTGTGTTCTTCACGGCTGTGAACATCGTTCACTTCTCGGTTTGAGTTGTCAGCGTGCTGTCAGCAAGTTGTAAAATATTCGTATCAGGACGCGTTTAGAAAAGCCAACCACAACGCGACCGCCCCCTACCGTGAAACGGAGTTTCCCCAAAGACTGGCATTCCCAAACCTCAGTGGGAACGAGGGCGTAAAACCTGAGCTCGGGAGCGAGAAGGGAAAACGCTTCCCACCCCTCCCCTCTCTGTTACGCTTGGAGAAAATGAGCGTCTTCCTGACTCTTCCAGAGTCCCGCCAACTGTTGATTTATCAACGCAAAACGGGGTGATCACCGGACTGATATAACTGGTTAGCCGCAATTCCCACATTATGCCCCCTCCGCAGTTGCCGCCAAAGACCGAAGAGGCGCCTTTCGAAGGACCGGCAGAGTTGTCGTGCCCCCAATGCGGCCGTCCAATGATGAAAGGAACTGTGAAGCTCGAATACTCCTGGTGGGGCAGGCTTTTCGGACGATGGCCTTACCTGACACCCTGTTTTCGTGCTCGCTTCCGGAGACTTTCTATCATCGGCGAGTCGGAGACAAAAGACGCGTTCCGTTGCGACTCGTGCGGCGCCGTTGTTTTAGTCGGCGGGGAGCCCATGGAGGCTCCGTGCCTTCATTGCAGTGGCGCTATTCCCGCCGGCGCGGTAACCTGCCCGAAATGCGGCTGGAGTTACGAACGCGCCCGGGAATCCATTCGCGCTGACAACTAAGCCGCACAAAGACACCACCACCCATGCGAGAAATTTTCGTCAACCAGGACCACGCGCGGGTCGGCTACTACAAGTCTGTCCTCGATGAGGCTGGCATCCCGAACTTCATCCGCAACCAAAACAGCCACAACTCGCTCACCGACATGCCATCGCCGCTGTTCTTTCCCGCGCTTTGCGTCGTTCACGATGACGACTACGACAGCGCGATGCAGATTCTCGGCGAGATCTACTACGCGCCGGCGTCGCTGGCGGCAGATTGGCGCTGCCCGAAGTGCAACGAGGAGGTCCCCGGCAATTTCGATTCGTGCTGGCAGTGCGGGGCGCTGCGCACAGACGCGCCACCCAACTCCGATGAGGCCGGAAACGCCCAGGCGCCGTAATCGATGCGCCGCACTCTGCGTTTGCCGAGGTGTTGACTGGATTCAAACCGGCATCATTCACATCGCCGGCGATGTTAGTAAGGAGATCGCGCACCCAGTAGATGACGTTTCGCGCTGGCCTTGCACGTGGGCGACTGGAAGCGCGCCCCTCCCGGTGGGCGCCACGGTAGGGACAGCACTCCGTGCGGTCCGCCCGACGTTCATTTGTGATTGCCGCTCGCGAAATGATAACGTGGCGGACGGCTCGGAGAGCCATCCCTACCGTCCGCGCTTCGTCAGCTTGGATTTGCGGAACCGCATCTCTCCGCGCATCACGTAAAGAACGAATACTTGAGCGCCGTCATAGCGATAGAAAATGCGGCAAGGCGGCTCGACGATCTGGCGGTAACGCGACCGGCGCATCTCGGCGGCCGGGATCCGCTCTCCGGCTGCTCCTCAAGCTGCTCGACGTGCCGGAAGACCCGCAAAATCAACCCCTTCGCCGCTTGCGGATCGTCGAGTGCGATGTAGTCCGCGATGGCATCGAGGTCCTGAAGGGCTGACTCGACCCAAATTACCGCAGCCATCGTGCCATGCGCTTCTTCGCTTCGGCATGAGTGACAGCACGTCCTTCTTCGATCGCCCGTTCGCCACGGGCAATACCCTCCAGCATGCCAAGGCGTTTGTGAAGCCCCTCAAACGCCTCCACGGCCATCAAATATGCGGCCGGTTTGCCATGTTGCGTGATCAGCACCGGATCCTGGTCGAATTGAAGATCCGCGATGATCTCGGTGGCTTTGCGCTTGAGCGTGGTCACAAGTTCGGTCCTCATGATGTGCCGCTTTAGTAGCATTACGCAGCGTGGGCAAATCCGAAAGCGTTTCCGGAATTACGATCGAAACCGAAGCCATCACCTCGCGCGGAAGGCCATTTGTAACTCTGTAACCGCTTCATGCCTCTGTGGAGGAAAGAGGCCCTTACCCGCAGGGAGGTTCGCCGAAGCGGTGGTCAAAAGGTGCGCTTCCGTTTCGAGAGCGGCGTTGCGAAGTGGAGAGCGGATTTCCGGCGGGGCGCCGGAAACAACGTGCGAGGGCGCACGTGCTACCCGGATTTTTTCGCGCAAACGTCCTCAGACCTCGGAGGGTTTTTGCAAAACTCGCGGTCAAAGCACGATGGTTTGGAATTTACCGAAAGGCCGCTCTTTGTAATGCGCGATTTATCCGAGACGAAAGCGTGCGGACGGCTCGGAGAGCCATCCCTACCGTCCGCTTTTGAAATGTCGCTGTTCTTGTTTGAAATGCCATGATGCGTGGGCGGGTTTGAGGCTTCCATAGGACAGCGTTTTCGGGTTCGAAGAGCCATTCGGTTCGCCACGCCGCGAAGGAAACGGAGGTTCGGGGCGAGGAAATATCTTCCAAATGGCCTGCGCACGGCATGCGAGCACACACGCCATTCAAACAGTGATCAATCTTTAGTGTTTTACATTCACGCCGGATTCTGAGATGATTCCCGCCATGTTCACCGAAAGCCATCATCAGATCCCCACCGACGAGCCATCGAAACAAGCGCTCTCCCTGCACAGGGGTGGCTGACCGCGCGATGCGGAGGCGGCGAGAGGGCCAGCCGCCGGGAAGGGAGGGCGATCCGAAGCCAATTTGATCAAAGCCTGGACTGCAAAAGTACTGGCTTGGGGAGGCATTGCTTTGAAAGCATGACGGGAGAGGGGCAACTATGAGCGTCACGCCTCTACAGAAAACGCCCGCATGGTTTGAGAAGAAGGACGCGAACAGGCGGCCTTTTTCAACTTCCCCGCCCTATCCTTCAAATAGCCCCCAAAGCGGTTACAGAGTTACAAACCGCACGGGTGCTTGATTTGCGGGCGCCCGAAATCACGCCAAAAGCGTCACAAATTCGCATCGATGCCGTTACGGCGCTCCGGGAATCGCGGATTGATCAAAAAGACGCGAGACGCCTTCCCTGCTCATGCTCCCCGTCCCTTCCCTCCAATAGCCCCCAAAGCCGTTACAGCGTTACAAACCGAGGAGAAGAACGGATCTGGCCGGGGTTCGCACGGTATTTGGAACTCCGTCCCTCCTCTGCCCCATTCGCGTTTATGGGTGTCCATTCGCGGTTCCATCCTTTTCATTCCCGACCTGCTGCCCCATTCCCTCATTTCAACGTGGCCCCCATCCCGGATTTCCGATCGCACGCATATTGTTTATTTGGAATAATTCTTGATAAGGACACCGGCGCGTGGTTCGTTTCGGGAGAGAATATGAAACCGGTTCCAGCCACCTCCACGCCCGATGAAATGATCCATGGGCGCGGTTTCCGTATGACCGACCAGCGTCGCGCGGTTTATGACGCCCTCATGGAGGAGCGGAATCATCCGACGGCGGTCGAGGTCTTCATGAAGGCGCGCACCCGCATGTCTTCGATCTCGCTGGCCACCGTTTACAATTGCCTCGAAACTCTTTCCTCGTGCGGCCTCGTAAAGACCGTGAATTTGGAGCGCGGCCCCGCCCGCTATTGCCCGAATATTCAGGAGCACGCCCATTTTTACTGCAACGATTGTGGCGTCGTGCTGGATCTGCCGCTGCGTTCGCGCCGGCATCCGGAGGACGTCTGGGAACTCCCCGATCAGCTTTCCATCACGCATCATGAAGTCGCTTTCCGCGGCGTATGTCCAAAATGCGCCGCGCTCTCCCCGAAACAAAACGCCTCAAACGCAAAGAAATAACCGAAACCCATTCCTAGACCTACGACCCTTTTTGACATGAGTTCACTGAGCATCCAAGACCTGCACGTTTCCATTGGGGAAAAAGAGATCATCCGAGGGCTCACGCTCGAAATTCCCAAGGGGGAAGTCCATGCCATCATGGGGCCAAACGGTTCGGGGAAAAGCACGCTCTCGAAGGCGATCGGCGGTCATCCGGATTATACGATCACGAGCGGCGACGTGCTGGTCGATGGCGAAAGCATTCTCGGTCTCGAACCCGACGAACGCTCCCGCAGGGGGCTGTTTCTTGCATTTCAATACCCGATGGAGATTCCGGGCGTGAGCAACGCGAATTTCCTTCGCGCCGCGCTTCAAGCGCGCCTGCCCGAAGGCGAGGAAATCGAGGCCACCGACTTTTACGCCCAGCTTTATGCCGAGATGGACAAGCTCGATATGGCGCGCACTTTCACGGCGCGCGCCGTAAATGAAGGCTTTTCCGGCGGCGAAAAGAAGCGCAATGAAATCCTTCAGATGGCGATGCTCAAACCGAAGTATGGCATCCTCGATGAAACCGATTCCGGCCTCGATATCGACGCCCTCAAAGTCGTCAGCACGGGCGTCAATGCCTTGCGCGGACCGGACGCCGGTTTCCTCGTCATCACGCACTATCAACGCCTCCTCGATTACATCGTGCCCGATGTGGTGCATGTGATGGTGGCCGGACGCATCGTTCACACGGGCGGCAAAGAGCTGGCGCTCGAACTCGAGGCCAAAGGCTACGACTGGATCAAAGACGAAATGAGCGAAGCCGCGCTCGCATAAATAAGGGGAAATTACATGACTACTGACACTGCCACGGAAATCGGCATCGACCGAAACGTCGGGGATTTTTCATATCCCGAAAGCCACGCGTATGACGCTGGCTACGGACTTACGCCCGCCACCATCGATTACATCTCCAAGGTCAAGGACGAAGCGGAATGGATTCGCGAATTCCGCCATCGCGCGCTGGATGTTTTCAATTCCAAGCCCATGCCCACCCACTGGGCATCGAAAGATCTGAACAGCATCGTCTTCGAGAACATCCGCTACTACCTCGCCAATGGCCAGCGCGCCACCCGCTCATGGGACGAAGTGCCGGATGACGTGAAGCGCACCTTCGAGCGGCTCGGCATCCCGGAGCAGGAGAGGAAATTCCTCGCCGGCGTCGAGGCGCAATTCGATTCCGAAGCCGTCTATTCCAATATCAAGAAAGCTGTCGGCGATCAGGGCGTGATCTTTTGCGGACCCGCCGATGGGCTGCGCGATCACCCGGAGATTTTCCGGAAATGGTTCGGCAAAGTCATCCCCACCGGTGACAACAAATTCAGCGCGCTGAACAGCGCGGTATTTAGTGGAGGCTCATTCATTTATGTGCCGCCAGGCGTGAAAGTGAAGCACCCGCTGCAGGCGTATTTCCGGATCAACGCGGAAAACTTTGGCCAGTTCGAGCGCACGCTCATCATCGCGGACGAAGGCGCCGAAGTGATGTACATGGAAGGCTGCACCGCGCCGAAGTTTGAAACGGCCACGCTGCACTCTGCCGTGGTGGAACTCGTGGCGCTGAAGGGCGCGAAGATCCAATACGTGACCGTGCAAAACTGGTCCGCCAATGTTTTCAATCTCGTGACCAAGCGCGCCATCGCCCATGAAGAAGCGGAGGTGAAGTGGATCGATTGCAATATCGGCTCGCGTCTCACGATGAAGTATCCGGGCGTGGTGCTCAAGGGCCGCAAGTCTCGCGGCGAAGTCCTCTCGATCGCGCTGGCCAATGATGGACAGCACCAGGACACCGGTGCGAAGATGATCCACGCCGCGGATGAGACGAGTTCGAACATCATCTCGAAATCCATCTCCATTGGCAAAGGACGCTCCACTTATCGCGGGCTGGTCCACATTCCGAAGCATCTGAAAGGCTGCAGGAACAACACGGAGTGCGACGCGCTGCTGATCAATTCCAACAGCCGCACGGACACCTATCCGGCGATCACCGTTCGCGGCACCGGCAATTCCTCGCAGCACGAAGCCAGCGTCAGCCAGGTCAGCGCCGAGCAGATTTTTTACATGCAGCAGCGCGGCCTCACAAAGGCGCAGGCGATGAGCCTCTCCGTGAATGGATTTGTGAACGACCTCGTGCGCCAGTTTCCCATGGAATACAGCGTGGAACTCAAGCGCCTCATCGATCTCGAGATGGAAGGATCGGTCGGATAACAAAAACCAAACCATTGTGTTTTCCAGTTCCGCCGGCGTCCGCCAGTGGAGGAGAAGCCGAATGCCTATGAGCCCAGCAGTTTTAGATCTCGAAGAAATGCAGCACACCCAAGCCGAAGACTCCGGCCCGCTCGTGACGAGCGGCCCGGCGAACGGAGAATCGGAGCACGATTCCGCCTGGCTCCGTGAAACCAGAGCCGCCGGATGGGAGACTTTCACCGCCCTGCCGATGCCCGTGCGCACGGATGAAAACTGGCGCTTTGCCAGCATCAAGGCTCTGAGCCTCGCGGCGTTCAGCCGTCCGCTCCCGCTCACTGAAGCGCAGCGGAACGAATTGCGCGCCCGTTCGCAGGGCCTCGACCGCGTCGCCGGACGCATGATTTTCGGGAACGATCAACTTCTTTCCCGCGAGGTTTTTTCCGAGGACCTCCGCCAAAAGGGCGTCATCTGGCTGCCTTTGGAACAAGCGGCCGTCGAGCACCCGGAGATATTCAAGAAGCACTTCATGCGTGAAGAGGCGATCCTCGGCGGGCAGAAATTTGCCGCCCTGCATCAATCGCAAGCGCGGGCGGGCGCATTTCTGTATGTGCCGCGCGGGGTGGAAGTCGAACTCCCGTTGGAAACCTTCCATTGGCTGCACGGGGCGAATTCCTCATGCTTCCCACACACGCTGGTCGTCGCAGAAGAGATGTCGAAAGTCACGGTCATCGATCACTTTGCCTCCGCGGATTCGGAAGCCCCTGGCTTTGCGTGCGGAGTGAACGATCTATGGCTCGGAACGGGCGCGCATGTCACGTACGTCTGCGCGCAGGACTGGAGCCGGCATACTCTCGCATTCCAGATCAACTCTACGGTGGCAGGCCGCGACGCCTCCGCCAAAATGCTCACGCTCAACCTCGGCGGCGGCCATGCGCGCGGCGAAAGCATCAGCCATCTCCGCGGCGCGGGAAGCCGAAGCGATATGCTCGCCGTGAGCATCGCGGATGGCGAACAGGAGTTCGATCAGCGCACCTTCCAGATTCACGAGGCGCCGCATACTTCAAGCGATCTCCTTTACAAGAACTCGCTCGATGACAAGGCGCGAACTATCTTCTCCGGCTTGATTCGCGTGGATCGGAAGGCCCATCAGACCGATGCCTACCAAAAGGTGCGCAATCTTCTCCTCAGTGACGAGGCGGAAGCCAACAGCGCGCCCGGCCTCGAAATCGAAGCAAACGATGTGCGCTGCACGCACGGCGCCACCAGCGGCCAGATCGAAGGCGAGGAGCTTTTCTACCTGCAATCCCGCGGCATCAATAGAGCTGACGCCCAACGCCTGATCGTCCTGGGTTTCGTCCAGGAGGTCATCGATCGCATCGGAAACGACCAGATCGCCGCCTGCCTGGGCGAGCGCGTGCAGGCGAAATTTGAAGGCTCCCGCCGTAGTCGCTAACAGCCGTGGCGACTCCGCGCTTCGTGATCGTGCGCGCTACGGCGAGCCTGATCGCGATGGCGCTCGTGGCCACTGGCGCCTTTTTTGGCATCCGCTATCTCAAGCATCAGTCGGAGACGCTGGATCAACTGGAAGCGGCCCGTGAAGAAAGCGCCGAAGCGCGGAAGAGCCTTCAAGATGGCCGGCCGGGCGCCGGCGCCGTGAAGCCGATGGATGCGGCAAGGGCGAGATTAAACGCAACTGCTTTGGCCGCCGATAGTCGCAAGATCAATGCGGCGGCGGAGAAGATATCCGGGATCTACAAGCAAAAGAACGAGGACTATGAGAAGGCCTATGTGGCGCTGAAAGACGCCGGAATGGTCCGATCCGCCTCGTTCTCGAACCCGGCATCCATCCATCAGCGGGAGGAGTTGGTAAAACGATTTGAAGCGGCCAATGCCACTCTGGAAGAGACCCTGCAATCCATCGAGAGGACCATGCGCACGGAACTCGATAAGCAAGGCCTTTCCGAACAGCAAAGCAAGAACGCAGCGGATAGCTTCACCGAGGCGACGCACGTGAATACGTTGCTCGAAATGCGCGCCTGCGATCGCGATCTCGCCTCGGAATTCTTGAAGATTCTGGATTTGCTCGATCGCAGGTGGGGAACATGGAGCCCCGCCCCAAGCGATAAAGTGGAATTCAAGAAAGAAGCGGACGCCGACAGCTACAATGCCATCCGCGGCCGCCTCCTGGAGATCAACGCACACATGGAAGCGCTCCAGAAGCAATTGACGCAAAATCAGAATCCGCCACAGCTCGGGAACGAAAAATCGCCCGGCGCGGAGAAGGAACTTTAGAAATTCGGATCAGCCCGCGGACTCGACGCGCTCTTCTGCCACGGGCGCTTGAGGCTGCGCTTGCGCCGCCGCATTCTCCACTACGGCAAATTCGCCGATCCGCTTTTTAAGCGGCTCGATCCCCTCGCCCGATGCTGCTGAAATTGGGAAAACCTCCAGCTTCCGATACCGGCCTTTAAAATGCTCCAGCTTCTCCGCGGCTTCTGGCATGTCCATTTTGTTTGCCACCACGATCCACGGGCGTTCGCTGAGTTTCGGATCGTAAAGATCCAATTCCTTCCGCAGCTTTTGCAAATCCTCAAGCGGCTCGCGCCCTTCGCTTCCCGCCATATCCAGCACGAACACCAGGAGTTTGCATCGCACGATGTGCCGCAGGAAATCGTGTCCCAGCCCCACATTCGCATGCGCGCCTTCGATCAATCCTGGAATATCCGCGACGGTCGCGCGCTGGTAGCCGGGAAGCTCGACCACGCCAACATGCGGAGTCAACGTGGTAAATGGGTAAGGCGCCACCTTCGGATGCGCGGCGGAGATTTTCCCGAGCAACGTGGACTTGCCCGCATTCGGATATCCCACGAGGCCGGCATCCGCGATCTTCCGCAATTCAAAGTAAAAATACCCCTCTTCGCCCGGCGTGCCTTCTGTGTATCGCGTCGGCGCCTGGTTGCGCGAACTCTTGAAATGCACGTTCCCGATGCCGCCTTTGCCTCCCTGGCACAGCACGAACTCCTGTCCCGGTTGCGTCAAGTCGGCCACGATTTCCAATTCGTCCGGATCGATCGGCGCCTTCTTGTCGCGGACCGGAACCACTTCATCGTCCGGCGTCTTGGTGAAATCGACATAGGTCGCGCCGTCGCCGTGCGCCACTTCCTGGTCGATGGGTTTTGGATCGTTATCCTGCGGCAACCGATACACGATCGTGCCCACAGGCACGGGCACGATCTTGTCTGGCGCCGCTTTTCCGAAGCATTGCCGGCCTTGCCCACGCTCGCCGTTTTTGGCCTTCACGATCGGCTCGTAGAAAAAGGGCGTCAGATTGTCCTGATGCGTCTCGGCGCGAAGAATGACGGAGCCGCCCCGGCCTCCATCGCCGCCATCGGGGCCGCCTCTTGGCACAAAGGATTCCCGCCGGAAGGAACAGCAGCCATCGCCTCCATCGCCAGCCTTGGCAAAAATTCTGATATGATCGACAAACATGGTATGAAAACGGGTGCTGGAATTGCGAAGGGCGCAGAGTTTCGCAGAAAATCCGAAGAAAGCAAACTGCCGCCCGCTACTTCTTCGATTCCGTGCCTTCGGCCGGTTCCAAGGATCACACCGCCCGCTTACGGATCAGCCTGCCATAAAGCGCATGCACCTGCTGCGCGATGGCGCTCCAACTGAATTTTTCCATCGCGCGGACGCGCCCCGCTTTGCCCATCACTTCGCACAGACCGGGATTCGCCATTAGCTCATTGATCCGCTCCGCCAGGTCGTGGGAAAACTGCGCCGGATGCATCGCCTCAAAGGGGCTTTCCGTCATCTGCGCCAGCGGGACGAGATACCCCGTCTCTCCCGGCAGCACCACTTCCTTGATCCCGCCCACGGCGCTCGCGACCACCGCCGTCTCGCAGGCCATCGCCTCGAGATTGATGATGCCGAACGGCTCGTAAATCGAAGGGCAGCAGAACACCGCGGCATGCGAGTAAAGCTCGATCTTCTCCGGATTGCTGACCATTTGCTCGATCCAGACGATTCCGGGGCGTTTCGCTTGCGCGATCGCCACGGCGGCATTCATTTCGGCGGCAATCTCCGGCGTATCGGGCGCTCCAGCACAAAGCACCACTTGAAATCCGGGCGCAAAATGCTGGATCGCATTCACAAGGTGAATGATGCCCTTTTGCCGGGTGATCCGCCCCACGAAAAGCACGTAGGGAATGCGCGGATCGACTCCATATTTTTCCAACGCCGCCGTGGATTTCACCGGGTGGTATTCGGTGAGATCGATTCCGTTATAAATGATTGGGACGCGTTCCTCGGGAACGTCGAAAAGCCGCAGCACGTCGTTCTTGGTCTCCTGCGACACGGCGATGACGGCGTCCGCCATTTCAATCGCGGCCCTTTCCACCCAGCACGAGAAATCGTAGCCGCCTCCGAGCTGTTCCCGTTTCCATGGGCGCAGCGGTTCGAGCGAATGAACGGTCAGCACCATGGGAATGCCGTAGTTGAGTTTGGCCATGATCCCCCCGAGATGCGTGTACCAAGTGTGCAAATGCACCACGTCGGCATCGATTCCCATCGTATTCCACTCGAGACCGCGCTGCACCGCGCCGAAGACGGAGTGCAACGGCTTTGGCGCCTGGTAGCCGGAAGTGTCCAGCCCGAAACCGGTGGCCTTGAGCGAGGGCGTATCGATTCGCACCTCCCGCGCTTCCTTTCCGTAACAGCGCACCTCCACTTCCATCAGCTTCGCCAATTCGCGGCTCAGATAATCCACATGAACGCCGGCGCCGCCGTAAATCGTGGGAGGATATTCGTTGGTGAGAAATAGGGTTTTCATGGGATTTCCCCGCCTGTCTGACCCGCGCGCCCGGCAAGGTCAAACCCGGAAAGCGAAAGAGAAGCGAAGTTTCAGCGCTGTCACTTGTGCAAAGGGCCAAGCTGCGCTCTTATATGCGCACTGAATGAAATCCAGAGTCTTTGTGGTCACGCTCGCGGTCATGATGTGCGGTCTTCGGGGAGCAGAGCCGGAAAATATCTCGAATCAGTTGGACCGCATCCGCGATGCGCACGATCTGCCCGCCATGGCCTGCGCCGCCGTGGATGATGGCGTCATCGTCGGAATCGGCGCCGCGGGGAAACGACAGGCCAAGGGCAAGGAACTCGTCACGCTCGACGACCAATGGCATCTCGGCTCCTGCACCAAATCGATGACGGCCGCCGTGGCCGCCATGCTGGTGGAGGACGGCTACCTCCAGTGGGACATCACCATCGGCGAGGTTTTCCCCGAGCTTCTGGACTCGATGAAGCCCGAGTGGCAGAACGTGACGCTCGAGCAACTGCTCTTTCACCGGGCTGGCGCGCCGCATGATCCGCCCGAGGATGTTTGGAAACAAGCATGCGCCCGCATCGGGACGCCCACCGAACAGCGCTTTGAATTCGTCAAGGGCATTCTCTCCCACCCGCCGGAGAAACCGCCTGGGACGCACTGGATTTATTCGGACTCGGGCTACGCGATCGTCGGCGCGATGATGGAGCGGGTCACCGGAGAGGTTTGGGAGGACCTCATGCGCAAACGGCTCTTCGCCCCGCTCGGTCTCAAATCCGCCGGCTTTGGCGAACCCGCCTCTCCCGGCATGGTCGATCAGCCGTGGGGCCATCGCGGAGAAGAAGCGCCCTTCAAGCCGGTGCCTCCCGGCCCGGAAGCCGACAACCCGCCGGCCATCGGACCCGCGGCGACCGTCCACATGAGCATCTCGGATTTTGCCCGTTACGCCGCATGGCATGTAGCCGGCGCAAGAGGCACGGGCGCCCTGCTCTCCCCCTCGTCCTTCAAGAAACTGCATACGCCGCCTCCCGGACAGAAATATGCCATGGGGTGGGTCATCATGAAGCGGCGATGGGCCGCCGGCACCGCCCTGATGCACCAGGGAGAAAACGAAATGTTCTACGCCGTCATGTGGCTGGGCCTCGGCCAGAACACCTGCTTCGTCGCCGCCACCAATGCGGATGGCCCCGTCGCCGCGGAAGCGTGCGATGATGCGATTGCAATGATGATCAATAGCTTCTAAAAAATACGATGTATGGAGCGGCCGCATCACTTCGGAACCCGTCGCGTGTATTATAAAGTGATCCTGTTTTAAGCCTTCTTTCTAAAAGCGCCCACTTCGCATGCGATAACGCTTTGACCGCCGCCGCAAGTCCGCTAGCATGGCCTGCGAACTCTCACCAACCCCTCCTTAGAAAGGAACCTTACGACTATGGGCCTCATGGACTTCATCAAAGGCGAATTGATCGAAATCATCGAATGGACCGATGATTCCCGCGATACCCTCAGCTACCGCTGGCCGGACGAGGACAAGAACATCAAGAACGGCGCGCAGCTCATCGTGCGCGAGTCGCAGGCAGTGCAGTTCATCTACGTCGGCCAATTCGGCGACACCTTTCAGCCGGGCAAGTATTCGCTCACGACGGAAAACATCCCCGTGCTCACGAAGCTGCGAGGGTGGAAATACGGCTTCGGCTCCCCGTTTAAAGCGGATGTCTATTTCGTCACCACCCGCCTCTTCACCGGCAATAAATGGGGCACCTCGAACCCCATCATGATGCGCGACACGGATTTCGGCATCGTCCGCACGCGCGCCTTCGGCACCTTCGATTTTCACATCACCGATCCGAAGCTTTTCCTGAAGGAAGTGGCGGGAAGCGACCAGCATTTCCGGCTCGACGAATTCGCGGACACCATGCGTTCCCGCATCGTATCGCTCTTCAGCGAAGCCCTCGCGCAGGCGAAGATTCCCGTCCTGGATGTCGCCTCGCGTTACAGCGAAGTGGGCCAGGCGCTCCTCCCGCTCATCAATCCCGTCGTGACGAGCAAATACGGCCTCGAAATGACGAGCTTCATCCTCGAAAACGTGAGCGTCCCACCAGAAGTCGAAGCGGCGATCGACAAGCGCTCGTCCATGGCTGCGGTGGGGAATCTGAACGATTACGTGAAATTCCAGATGGCGCAGGGCATGGCCAGCGGCCAGGGCGCTGGCGGCGGCGCGGGCGGCATGGCTACGGAAATGGCAGTCGGCATGGCGATGGCGCAGCAGATGATGCAGCAGTCCGGCGGAATCCTGGGAGCGCAAGGCACTCCCGCCGCGGGCGCGCCGGCAGCCGCAGCGCCTGCGCCTGCGGCGGCTCCCGCGCCGACCCCCGCCGCTGCCGCAGGCGTTCCCGATCTGCTTTCTCCCGCCGATGCCGCGAAAATCCTCGGCGTCTCCGAGGCAGACGTCATTCAGTCCCTGGATTCCGGCGATCTCAAAGGGAAGAAAATTGGCGCCACCTGGCGCATCACCAAAGCAGCCATCGACCAGTTTTTGAACAGCTAGCCAGACGCGGAGCCGCTTACAGAAACCCGCAGGTAAACAGTGATCGGTGAGGGAGAGGCGAGGCGCGCTTCTGATCAGTCTCAAGTCGTTCGTTCACCACGTACTGTTGCCCGGCCAATTCGCGAAAGCGCGTTCCGGTGTCGTCATTCGTTCTTCGTCATTCGTCATTTCCTAAAATGTCCGAGATCATCGCCAAATCCAAATTCGCGTGCCCCTCTTGCGGCGCAGAGGCCCAGTGGAACCCTGCCAAACAAGCTCTGGTGTGCCCTTTTTGCGGCACAGTGGCGCCCATGGCCGATCCCGGCGCCGACGGCGGGAAGATCGAGGAGCACGACCTCATCACCGCGTTGCGCAACATCCCGGATGACCAGCGCGGCTGGCAGGCGGAAAAGAAATCGGTCAAGTGCCAGAGTTGCCAGGCGATCACCGTCTTCGATCCCTCCCGCGTCTCGCAACGCTGCGATTTCTGCGGCTCGTCGGCGCTCATTCCCGTCGATGAAATCAAGGCGCCCATCCGCCCCGAGAGCCTTCTGGAATTCAAGATCGCCGAGAAGGTGGTGCGCGATACCGTCCGGGCCTGGTACGGGAACCGGTGGTTCGCGCCCAATGCGCTGAAGTCTCGCGCGCTGACGGACACGGTCCATGGCCTTTATCTCCCCTACTGGACATTCGACGCGCAGGCTCACGCCGCGTGGACGGCGGAATCCGGCTACTACTATTGGGAGGAAGAAACCTACACGGACAACGATGGAAAGCAGCAGACGCGTCAAGTGCAGCGCACCCGATGGCAGCCGAGCAGCGGCCAATTGGATCAGTTTTTCGACGACGAACTCGTTCCCGCCTCAAAGGGCGTCCAGGCGGCGCTTCTGCGTCAGATCGAGCCGTTTCCCACGACCACGGATCTGAAGCCCTACGAGCCCGGCTATCTCAGCGGATGGGTCGTGGAACAATACCAGATCGATCTCGTAGCCGCGGCGCAAACCTCCCGTGGCCAGATGGATCAGAAACTCCAGAAGCTCTGCGGCGCCCAGGTGCCGGGCGATACCTATCGGAGTTTGCAAGTGAACGCAGACTATGCCGCCCAGACTTTCAAGCACATCCTCGTGCCTGTGTGGGTGCTGGCTTATACTTATGGGGCGCAGACCTATCAGGTCGTGATCAATGGTTACACTGGAACGATCGCAGGCAAACATCCGCTGAGCTGGGTCAAGATCACATTGACTGTCATCGCGGTCATCATCCTGATTGTCATCATCGCTTCCATCGCCGGCCACCATTCCGGGTATCGGTAGAAAATGCGCGGCGAAGAAACGACGGAATGCCAGTCCTCCAGCCTACGCACCCCGGCGCCGTTTCCGGCAAGGATAGCGTGATGCTCGAACTCATCCATCAACTGCGGCAAAACCTCGACCTGACGGCAGCCCAGGTCGAGCACGCGGTCGCGCAGCTTATCGCCCCGGAGGTTTCGGCGGACGACAAGGCGGATTTCCTGAAAGCGCTCCGCGAGAAAGGCGAAACCGCCGCGGAAATCGCCGCGTTCTCGCAATCGCTGCTCGCTCGCGCGGTTGATCCCGGCCTGCAAGGCGCGGACCTCCCGGGGCCAATGATCGACGTTTGCGGCACCGGCGGAGATCAACTGGAACTTTTCAATATCTCCACGACCGCCATGTTCATCCTCGCCGCTGGCGGCGCGTGCGTGGTGAAACACGGCAACCGCGCGATCACGAGCAAATCCGGCGGAGCGGACGTTCTCGAAGCGCTTGGCGTGCGCATCGATCTCCCTCCCGCCGACTTCCGGCGCTGCATGGAAACGCATGGCTTGGGCTTCCTTTTCGCGCCTGCCTATCATCCGGCGTTCAAGGAAATCGGGCCCGTGCGCAAGCGACTGGCCGCGGAAGGGATTCCCTCGATTTTCAATCTCCTCGGGCCGCTGCTCAATCCCGCCCATCCTCCCTACCAATTGGTGGGAGTCTTTTCGCCAGTGCTGCTTCCCAAGTATGCCGAGACGCTCGCAGTCCTGGGACGCGCGCACGCCTGGGCCGTGCATGGGAGCGGTATGGATGAACTCTCACTTTCCGGCCCGAGTTCCGTGCATGAAGTGGCCGATGGCTTGGTGCGCGACTTCATCATCGATCCCGCCGCGCTGGGACTCCCTCACGCCGAAGTGGCTGTATTCCGCGGCGGCGGTCCGGCTGATAACGCGGCGATCCTCACCGCCATCCTCGATGGCAGCGATGCGGGGCCGAAACGCGACATCGTTCTGCTGAATGCCGCCGCATCCTTTGTCATCACAAGCCTGGCCGGCAGCCTTGCCGAAGGACTCGCGCTCGCCCGCGAGCAAATCGCCTCCGGCCGCGCGCTGGCAAAACTTCGGGGCTTGCAAAGCTTCGCGCAACGGTAGCCCACTGTCGCCGGATCCTCAGCGATGCACGCCGCCGAACTCGCCGTCCTCCTGCCGATCATCATCGCGGCCCTCGCCTATCTGTCGAAGCGCGTGCGGACGCCCTATCCGGTGCTGCTCGTCATCGCCGGCGTTTGCCTGAGTTTCATCCCGAATCTGCCCCGCATTCAGATTCCGCCGGGCGTCGTCTTCGTCATCTTCTTCCCGCCTCTGCTCTACCCCGCGGCGCTGTTCACGCCCTGGCGGGAATTTCGCGCCAATCTGCGTCCCATTCTTCTGCTCGCCATTGGCCTCGTCCTGGCCACCAGCACGGCCGTCGCCTTCGTCTCACGCCATCTCATTGCGGGCTTCCCGCTGGCGGCGGGCTTTGTCCTCGGCGCCATCGTTTCGCCGCCCGACGCCGTGGCAGTCACCGCCATTGCCGATCAATTGCGCGTTCCACGCCGGATCATCGCCATCCTCGAAGGTGAGAGCCTCGTCAATGATGCCACCGCGCTTGTCATCTACCGCTTCGCCGTGGCCGCTGTCATTGGCGGCAGCTTCTCGGCGCCGGCGGCCTCTGGG
>Ga0206905_10010_pt1 | contig 52526 bp, 55 predicted proteins | sample Alteio_BWOrgHeat_43_FD_152940 | JGI IMG/M metagenome (GOLD analysis project Ga0206905, IMG submission 152940) | Enriched cells from forest soil in Barre Woods Harvard Forest LTER site, Petersham, Massachusetts, United States -... | ecosystem: Environmental > Terrestrial > Soil > Temperate forest >...
TCATGGATCATGTATTTTTGTCGTGTACAGAGATATACAATAAATAATTTCTTCTTTCTTAAAATTTGATGATTATTCATGATCAAAAATTTCGAGGAGAGCAGAAAATTATGGTATTTTCGATTTGTCTAGCGATTTTGGGACTGCTATTTATCTACCTAGAGTTTTTTCTTCCTGGCTGGGTCTTAGGGATAGGAGGAGGATTGCTGATCATATTTAGCATAGCCCTATTTCTTGGAGAAACAACGGCTCTTATGCCAGTCTTTATTTTTGTGGGAATCCTTTCTATTTTAGCTGTATATACTTGCAATTTAGCCCTTAAGAGACGTGTAAAGCTCAAAAAAGATGAAGATCTTAATTGAATCTTAATTGCAAAACGGTATAATCCTAGGCTATGACATGTTGTAGCGTTTTTCCTGTAATTCCTTGTTTGGAATCTTACGATGATAAGTGGCGTGATATCTGCGGCAAAAAAATATATGCTGATGGCTCTAGCTTTGAACCAAAAATTTATACGGTAAGTACCACAAGTGGAAATGTTTTTCTCAAAACGGAAAGTGCAGATATTAGTTTGATTTCAGCCCTGATGATTCCCGGATATGCGCTTTACGGTGCAGCTTCCATTGTGTTTCATACTTTAAGAATTTTCCCGGATCTTTATGTTCATCTTAAAGAGGGGGAGATCTGCAATGCGCTCGTAGCTGTAGCAATAGATATTTGGAACATCATTAGAGACCTCATTTATACCCCTCTTCTCATGTTAGCTGCGCTCTATGGCATTTTGTTTTCTCATGAAGGAAGAGAGCTTATGGCTATGCTCGATCTTTCTTGGCATCATGGCGTAAATTATGAAGGAGACTATAGAAATACTCTTATTAAGAGGGAGCAATCACAACTGCGGAAGCTAGAGAGTTCTAAGGATCTTACACCTGAAGACGTAGCCAAAAAACAGGAACTTACCGATAAGTTTAAAGATATGAGTGATTTCAAAGTTTTTTGGACAGCTGCGAAAGCGGCCAAAGTGTTCTATCTTCCTTGGTGCATGCAATCTCGAGGGAATGTCCGTAAGTCAAATATTTCTGTTGTTTGGGACCGTACTGACGATACAACGAAAAAACTTCTCAAAGAGAGGCTTAATCTTGCTCCAGTGGCTCCTCAATAGGGGTTAGCACCCTCACTTCGAGCTGAGACTCAGAGACTAGCATCTTTTTTCCCCCAATTTCTACAACGTAAAGAAGTGTTTTAGAGCTAAGAGAGCGCTTTTCTAAAATTTTTACCGTTACATTTTGATTCATAAACCTCATCCGCCCTTGCGACAGCCTTTTAAGGGCCCAGAAGGTGAGGAACACTAAAACCAACAATCCGACCAAGGAAAGGATCATCTTGAAAAAGGCATGCTCATAGGAAGGGGTTTCTGGGAGCATTTCAGGCTGCACAGGAGCAACCTCTTGAGTTTGAGCTGTGGCAGGAGATGGTGTAGGTGTAGGAACATCTTCAGCGTAAGTATAGGTAAAGAACACCAGTAAAAGGATGTAAAGAATTTTTTTCATAGCTAGTCCTTATTTCTTAGATAAGTAATAATATCGCATAAAAGTGGCGGTAAGGCAATGATGAAAGTGATCGAATTGAATTTAGCAGCAGCAAAAAAAAGAAAATCTAAGCAAACAGGATTTATCCATCACTGCTACGAAGATCCAAAAAACAGTGATACAATCCCCGTGATCGAAAATTTTTGCTACGCTGAAGCCCTTTTAAGAAGCCGTCTTGCGGAAAATGTTTTGGAAGGAAGAGCTCTTTTAGAAAAGCTCAAAGCTTTTGAGATTGATGGGCTATATCCTGTTTATCTGCATGAATACCCCAATTGCAGAGTTAAAAAGCCTGAGAGCATAAAAACAGCTCTGCCCGAGAACTGGCATCCCAGGTTTCACGCATTTATTGAAGATAAGCAGCAGGAAAAAGGGGAGCCAGAACTCACGTTAGACGATTTAAGGATGGGACAGCTTTACAATTCTTTTTCTAAAAGGGCTCTTACTGATCATCCGGTCCATTTAAGAGCTTCTCTCATAGAGCCGTCTGAGGTTCTAAACATTGAGAACAATGATCCATTTGTAAGAAGACTCAGCGAAAATACGTTTAAAATTTGGTGGGGTGATCAGAGTGTTACCCACACATTTGCTCTTTTTACAAAAGGGAAGCTTGAAAAAATTTCTGAAGAAGAGTTTTTAATCTATTTGCCTGAAGAGCATTTAGAAGAAGAAGCTTTAGAAATTAAGTGCTTTTTGAATATGCATGAGGAGAATAAAATTACCATGAAAGCCAGCACTTTTAAAGTGGCAGAGGTAGTTGAGATTTCTTCCAAAGAGTTAAAAATAGAACTAAGCTTTTATGCAGATGAGGGGAATTTTTTAGGCCACATCTCGCACGGGAATCGTCCCCATTCCAAAAATGTCACCATCTTTGATGCCTACGATTGGCAAATTGCTCTTCGTTCCATCAGAAGACCCGTGAACTCTATCGTCCGAGCAATCATAAAAATCACAAGCTAAAAACAAGATTTTTTCATCGCGAAGCGATTCTTTTTCTCTCTTCATCGCGAAGCGATTTTGGAGTGCGCAAATTTATTTGCGCTTTTCTCTACATCGATTTATCGATGTATAAGCTAGCGGCGATGAATCGCCTTAAAGAAAAGCGCAAATAAATTTGCGCACTCCAAAATCGCTTCGCGATGAAGAGAGAATCGCTTCGCGATAAAGAAGAGTTTCTTCTCTAAACTAGTTTGAGTGACGGAGAGTCCACAGCCATTCCCATAGCGTGCATTCCGTTATCAACGTAGAGGGTCACTCCCGTGATAGCAGACGCAGCAGGAGAAAGGAGGAATGCAGCTGCTTGGCTGACCTCTTCGGCGGTCATCTCTTTTACAAGAGGGGCATTTGCTTTTGAGTATTCAATCATGCTGTCGATTGTCCCAATGGCTCTGGCAGCTCTACTGCGAAGAGGACCGGCAGAAATGGTATTCACACGGATACCCCACTTCCTTCCAGCTTCCCAAGCAAGAGTGCGGGTGTCGCTTTCAAGAGCTGCTTTGGCAGAGCTCATACCGCCACCGTAGCCTGGAACTGCTTTTTCTGAGGCGAGATAAGTAAGGGAAACTGTAGCGCCTCCATGAGTCATGATAGGACCAAAATACTTAAGCATGCTGACAAAAGAATAGGCGGACGCGCTAACTGCTGCTAAATACCCCTTTCTCGAAGTTTCTAAGAGAGGTTTTTTCACTTCAGGACCGTTTGCAAGGCAATGGACGACAATATCGATTGTCCCAAAGTCTTCTGCGACTTTCGCTGCTACTTCAGAAATCGTATAATGGGAAGCTTCTTGGTACCGTTTATTCTCTTTAATTTCTTGAGGAACATCTTCTGGAGTGTCAAACGCAGCATCAAGAGCATAAAGCTTTGCGTATTCCATCAAAGAACCGTCGGAAAGGGTTCTGGATTCATCAAATTTTCCTAATTTCCACGATTGAGTAAAGATGTTGACCATAGGGGTCCAAGTTCCAATCAAAATGGTTGCGCCAGCTTCAGCGAGCCCCTTAGCAATCGCCCAGCCATACCCTTGATCGTCTCCCACACCTGCAATAAAAGCTTTTTTTCCTTTAAGATTAGCCATGATAGTTACCCCTTCAGTTAAGGTAACCTTTGTAACATATTTCCTCGTTTAGAGGAATTATTTCTTTTTTCCCATCATGAGGCGTCTCCACCCTTCAGCAGTCAGAATTTTTCGGTGGGATCCTTTAACGGGAGTTGAAGTTTTTTCTTTAGGTTTGTGTTCCATAATTTCCTTGCCTTTGGCCTTTTTTATCGGTTTTTTGACAACAGGAGCTTTCTTAACAGGTTTTTTGGCAAATTTCTTCATCATCCGCTTAATCATACACAGGCTCTCCCTTAAGATTAGTATTAATAATTTTATTTTATTTGTCAATAAAATATTTAAATTGCAATTTGCCCGTGACTGTAATTGCGTAATATAGGATAATTTAAGCTAGCAATAATAAACTTATACAGGAGGCAATATGAGTACTATAGGAGCAGCAGGAGCGGGGTCATCAGCAGCAGGTTCTTTTGCAGAGACAACTGTTAAGACTCTCTTGCAATTGGAAGAAGAAAATGCCTTGAACATGGCAAACGAAAAGCATATTGCTGCCTCTGAAGCTTTCTCTTCTGCTTTCAACACGTTCGAGAAATACATAAAAGTAATTGGTATTGTGGCAATTATCGGTCTTGGGGTGATAGCTTTAGGAGTTTGCTGCAGATTTAATGTAGGAGCTCTTCCAGACGTTCTCTCTAAGCAATATGCTTGGATTCCGTTAGTTGTAGGTGGCGTAGCTTTAACAACGCTTCCTTTTTCCTTGAATGTTGCTAACTGTAAATACAAAAACAGCCAGAACGTTAAGGCTAGGCATGCGTATAATGCTCTATATCATAAAAAGCTAGGTATATCATATGTACGTTTCTAGTAGCATCATGCTTGAGAGAATCTTCGCGCACTGCAAAAGATAGATGACTAACGGAAGAAAGAAAGAGAGTTCAATTCTCTTAAGGTCCATTGGGTAAGGTGGCTTTTCTAGCCCAACGGGCTAAAACTGTGTAGCCTAGGGCATCGCCCTAGGTAAACGGGAAAAAATAAAATCGCAGCCTGTAGGGCTGCAACAGGGCCATAACTTTGATATTCTGTTGCAGCCCTACAGGCTGCGATTTTTATGGTGCATTTTTCCTAGGGCGATGCCCTAGGCTACAGAGTTTTAGCCCGTTGGGCTATTTGGAGAAAATTTTCCTGGGCTAGATAATTTTACTCGTTGGGCTAATTTGGAGAGAGAATGGAAATTGAAATTGAGTATTTGGGAAATCTAGAGACTAAGTGCGTTCACGGGGAAAATGGATCGGTTGTATTCACCGATGCACCGAAAGATAATCAGGGAAAAGGGGAGAACTTTTCTCCGACAGATCTTTTTGCGGCGTCGCTTGGTTCTTGCGTGCTGACAATCATGGGGATTTACGCGAAAAAGATCGGGGTGGATATTACCGGGACAAAAATTCAGGTAACAAAGGAAATGGCAAAAATCCCTCCACGGAGGATCCAGCATCTCAAGTGTGTTTTAACCTCTCCCCACTTTTTTACCTCTGATGTAGCAGAAAAACTGCAGCAAGCAGGAGAGCATTGTCCTGTCCATTTAAGCTTGCACCCTGACATCACATGTGAATTTATCTACCATTGGGGACAAAAGTGAGATTTCAGGTTGTTCCTTGTTACTATTGCGCTGGGGCAGAAGCTGAGCGAAAAAAGATCATCGATCAAATTGTGATCGCGCTTTGCAAACAAGATTTAACGGTTTTACCACGCTCATACAATGCTGAAGAAACTCCTGTTTCTTCTGTGATGGCAGAGCTCAATACTCGGCCTCTTTTGGGCAAGTTTTCCATCATCGTATTTGATAGTGTGGAAAAACTTAAAAAAGCAGAGCTCCAGATATTAGAGAGTTATATTGCAAAGCCAGCTCCCTACGCACATCTGATTCTAGGCGGAACTACTCTCAAAATCACAAAAGGGGTATTAGCTTTTGATCTTTCCTCTGAAAAACCATGGGAAAAGCAGAATCGACTAAAAGAGTGGATGATGGGGGTTGCAGCCAAAGAAAGAAAGAGGTTAACGCCCGATCTTATTGCTTACTTATTTGCTCGCGTGGGCCCAGATGTTGCAGCCCTTGAGCAAGAGCTGCAGAAGCTTTTGACCTACGCTCTTGATAAAGAAGTCATTGACGTGGCAGATGCTGAAAAACTGTGCCCGCAACCTGCAGCAGTTACAAGTTGGAAGCTTGTCGAAATGCTTGTTTTCGAAGGGAAAATGCCTCCAAATCCGCCTGTAGAAGATATCTCTTCTCTTCTCGCTTTTATGGGGCAGATCCGCTACCAGCTAGAACAAGGAATAAAAAAAGAAGGAAAAAAACCTTTTTTTATAAACGCCCTTAAAGAGCTTTTTCGCTTAGAGGTGCAATGTAAAACACTTAATGTGGATTCCCGAGTTTTATATGATGTATTTGCTGCCAAACTTATTAGATCAAGGCGCTCTTAAGGAGCACTCGTTTCCTCCCATTGTTGCACAGATTGTCCCAACATTGACAGGGCTGATTGCTGAAAGTGAAAGGGGCGCGCGCTCTTTCTTAAAACAATTTGCAACCCATATTCCCCTTTTTTTACTAAACGAACACACAACCGATTCTGCCATCGCTGATTTCATTAATCAGTATACAGGAACCTGGGGTCTTATTTCCGACGCAGGCCTTCCATGCCTTGCAGATCCAGGCGCTAAACTCGTTGCTCTTGCGCGCAAAAAAACCATCCCCATTAAAGCGATCACTGGTCCTTGCTCAATCACTCTAGCGATCATGCTCTCAGGAATTCCCAGCCAAGCTTTCACTTTTCACGGTTATCCTAACAAAGATCTTCTCTCCCTCCAAAAAAACCACACCCATATCTTTATCGAAGCTCCTTACCGTAACCAAAAATTTCTCGAGCAACTCATCAAAACCCTCCCCGATAAAGCCCTCCTCTGCACAGCCACCGACCTTACAGCTCCCACAGAAGAAGTGATCACTCTTCCCGTTGCTTCTTGGAAAAAACACCCTCTTCCCGAAATCAACAAAAGACCTACGGTCTTTTTGTTGAACGTTGAACGCTGAACGATGAGCTGAAGAAAGAAAGAGTCCCTCTTCAGTTCAGCGTTCATCATTCATCGTTCAGCGTTTCTCTCCTACGCTTTGTACCGCATCAAAAACTTCCTCTCTCCTTTGGGGAGGGAGCGCTTTTTTCGTTTGGAGAAGAATTTGAGTGCAACTTCGAAGAGGCGTGTAGATTTTTTCTTGGTGAGCTTTCTTTTCTTGAAATTACGCTGCCGCTCTTTTTGTTTCTCTTTTGATAGTGTGGTTGCATTGGTTTTTAAGAGCTTTTTGGGCATCTTGGTTCCCACCTTTTTAAAACGGGGTGGCGGTGGGAGATATCTTCTAGCAGGAGGGGTTTTGGGGCGTATGTTTGCTACCATAAGCAGATAATGTAAAAATTTTTTTAATTGTCAAGTTTTAGGTGTTTTTGCAAAATTAGTGCCTATGAAAAAGGAACTCATTGAAAAGTTGTTCGAAATTAGTGAAAAGAGGGGGATGAACCTGAGTCTGGATAAGGCTTGGGAACTTGCCGATGCTCTCGGCCTTCCTGAATTTCCGATGATCCATGTGGCTGGAACAAATGGAAAAGGATCTGTCACTACAAAGATTGGAAAGGCTTATGAGTTGCTCGGTTATCGAGTGGGAGTCTATACGTCCCCCCATTTATTTACATTTAGAGAACGGATTGTCATTAATGGAGAGATGATTTCAGAGCAGGCTGTAAATGAAGGCCTGGAAAAGATCTTTTCTTTGGGCATTGATGCTACCTACTTTGAAATACTTACTTTTTTGGCTTTTGACTATTTTAGTAAGGAGCAAATTGACATCGCGATCATTGAAACGGGGTTAGGAGGGCGGTTAGATGCCACGAATGTGATTACCCCTATTCTTACGGTTATCACTTCTATAGCAGAGGACCATATGCCCCTTTTGGGAACGACTTTGGAAGAAGTAGCTCAAGAAAAAGCGGGAATCATCAAGCCGGGAATCCCTCTAGTGATCGGTCCAAAGGCCCAATATAGGGCTATCATGGATAAGGCCGATGAGCTCTATATTGCAGATGAGGTAGAAGGGGACTTTGATGCCCAAAATAGTGAAATTGCTAGGTTAGCCCTAGAAGTGAATGGGGTTGTTTGCCCCGAGGCTCTAAAAGTAAGGCCTATGTGCCGGTTTGAGCAAGAAGGGGATGTGATTTACGATGTCGCTCATAATGCGGATGGGTTTAAAGCTCTATTTAAAGCACTCGAACTTCATTTTCCAGGAGAGGCTATAACGGCCATTGTGGGGATGTCCAAGGATAAAAACATAGAAAAATGTTTTGAAGTACTAGTCAAGCATTGTAAACACATCCATTTGGTAGAGGCAAATAGCCCTAGGGCCGCTACAAAAGAAGAGCTTGCAGCTGTTTTAGACCAAATGAATTATTGCTCCTATACAACAGGGACCATTGAAGACGGAATGGGTACCGCAGGCAAAAAAGTTGTCTGCGGCACGTTTTTTATTATGAAAGATGCTAGAAATTATCCTACTAAAGACACTCTTGACTTGAATGAGAGGTCGCTTAGCATCAGCTCTTCTAGTCTCACCTGATCTGCTTCTTTAAATAAAGAATTTATTTCAAGCTCGTTTATGTCTGCAGAATCAGCGATCTCAAAAGCAGCTGTAAGGATCGCCTGCATCATATTCCCTTGAGAAGAGGACAAGTGGGCTTGCACTCGTCTTTTGGGAAACTCTGCAAGTTGATTGAGCTTTATTTGAGCGCATTTCGTTCTATGTTGGTAAAACAGATCAGCTATCTCAAACAAATCGAGGGCAACTTCATCTTTTTCACACTCCTCTATGCTTGGCGAGCTTGGGACCTGTCTTGGAGGGATGTAACCTCCCGCGGCTTTTTTTAGTGCATCCTTTGCAAAGGCAATCACTTTACGGTCTTTTTTTAGAAGACGGTGGTTTTTACAGATATTTGTCACATGGTCTTGTAAAATTTTTTCTTGAATTTTGATCTCTTTTGGCAAAGATTTTTTTACTAATTCTTCCAGTTTTAGAGCTTCCTGCTCAAGTTTTAAAATTTCCGAGGTGACCCACTGATTGTCTATTCTTCCGTAAAGGGTGATCATTCTCTCGTCGAGACCATCTATCAGAGTATTGATTTGGATTTGCGTAAAAACATTTATTGAGCTAATTTGAGCTTGGATTTCTTTCAGCTCTATTTGAGCTCTTTCGAGTTCTCGGAAAAGTTCTTCGTGCAGCTCTGGAGATATGATGGGGGTATTGTGGAGCCTTTCTTCGACAGCTTCCACCTTTCTTACCAACAATTCTGACACTTTAATAAGTTGTCTGGAATCCATATTTTTGTACTCCATTTATTAAGTTATTATAACTATTATGAAGCTATTGTTACGATTTAATTAAGCTTCTTTAATAATTATAACTAATTTATTGTAGTTTGGCAACCCGTAAACTTTATTTAACCTAGATTCCGACAACTTTAAATTTTACTCTTTACAATATTCTTCACGATCTTCAAAATCGGAATAGGGGTCTCTTTTCCCAACACATAATCATGCGATTAAATGATGTAAAGCGAAACCTGAATTAAAATTTATTTTATATGTTTTTGAATAAAAATCAGAGAAGGGGAGGTTTCTCTATTAACCCAGCGGGTGTAAGAGGCGCTAAAGACCTTTGGGTCTAGGGTAGAACAGAGGCTTAAGAGGGCTTTTTCTTCTTTTTCTCCCTCAGGATGGCCTGGATAACAGGTGATCGATACACCGCCTGTGGCCAAGGCAAGGGCCTTTTTTACACTAAGAAGGGTGGTCTCTGTCATTGTGGTGATAGACTTGTTTTTTCCAGGGAGGTAGCCTAAGTTGTAAATAATTAACTTTACTCTGTTTTCTTCAGGAAATTCTACATGGGATTGGTGATAGAACAGAACTCTCTCTTTTTCTTCAGCGGAAAGGAGCATTTGCGCGGCCTCTAAGGCCTCTTTTTGGATGTCTAATGAGAGTACTTTTCCTTGTGATAAAATCTTTACTAGTTCTAGCGTATCATGTCCATTGCCACAAGTAGCATCGACTGCTGTATCTGTGGGAAGCAAGAGCTTTTCCCAAAACTGGTGTGCGAGATCGAGGTGGGAGTCGAAAACAGAAAATTGTTGTCTTCTATGCATAAAAAAAGTATCCTATACCCGTTATTAAATACCAAGGGGTATTAGCTCAGTTGGTTAGAGCGCCTCGTTGACATCGAGGAGGTCAGCTGTTCGAGTCAGCTATATCCCACACTTTGAACGCAGAATGCAAAACGCAAATCTAAAAATAAAGCATGCAGCAGCCCAAGTCATGGCTGCCGCTGTTCTTGACGTATTTCCTGGTACAATACTGGTAGAGGGACGGGGCCTTAGGCAAGGTTTCTATTACGATTTTATCTTTACATTTTCCTTTAGAGAGGAATTTCTTGTTCTCATTGAAGAGAGGATGAGAAAGATTATAAAGGAAAAAAGAGAGATCAAAAAAATCGAGATGGTCCCGGTAAGCGCAGCTGGGTTTTTAAGGCACAAAGGACAGCCGCTTAGAGCTGAAGCCGCAGAAAGCTCTCCTGATACGTTGATTTCGCTTATGCAGATTGGGGAACATGTCGACTATCAAGAATTTGATTTTTCTGAAGATGTTGGGATAGTAGGATCTTTTAAATTACTCAAATTTAGTGAGGTGGGCGGGGCTACCCGTATTTTGGGGACAGCTTTTTCTTCTAAAGAGGAGCTTAAAGCGGCTTTAAAAGAAGAGATTTCAATCGAGCCTTGTGATCATAGAAAAATAGGGGAAGAGATGAAACTCTTCGCTCCTGTAGAGGATTCAGGCTATTGGAGATGGCTTCCTAATGGGGATATTCTGCGCCAGCAGATGCTAGAACTTTTACCAAAAACTTTTTTAAGATACGTGCATGATGAAAATGCTGCAGGAGAAGGGATGCTTGATTCCAGGGGGTATTTTCTAGATCAAACAACTCATTTAAAAGAACCCTTGCAATTCATCGTAAAATTATTTAAACTTTGTGGAATAAAAAAGTACAGGTCTGTTGCTGATCAATTTTTGATCGAAGACGATCTGGGCAGGGAGTGGCCGGGCCCTTATGTTGAGCAAGAAGTTTGCTCAGTGTTTGGTCCGATGGAACGGTTTGTGGCTGTGATGCTCGAACAAAACGGGGGGGAAGTTGCCCTTCTTTTTGGCTCCTGAGCAAGTAAGGGTTATCGTTATAGACGATATGCCTGAAGAGTTTATTTGCCACTTGCGCTCTATTGGAATACGTGCTACGGTAGATGCCCGTGATGCACAATTAAAGATGAGGGTGCGAGAAGCTCTTTTAGAGCGAGTTCCTTATATTATTGTGATAGGGAAAAAAGAACTGCAAACGAACAGCGTCACTGTAAGAGCTTATTCTGCAGTAGAACAGACAATGCTAGTTGATAAACTATTGGATAGGTTAAAACTTGAGAATCAACAGAGAGATTAGAGCGCCAAGAGTGCGCGTGATCGGTTCAGACGGAAGTCAATTAGGAGTATTACTCTTAAGCGAAGCTTTGGGAAAAGCGGACCTTGAGGGATTGGATCTTGTAGAAATTTCTGCAGCTTCAGACCCTCCTGTTTGTAAAATTATCGATTATGGCAAATACCGTTATCAGATTACAAAAAAAGAAAAAGAAGGGAAAAAGTCGCAGCATCAGGTAAAAGTTAAAGAGATCAAAGTGAAACCGAATACTGATGAGCACGATTTACAAACAAAAGTGAAGCATGGTCGAGAATTTCTTTCGAAAGGAAACAAAGTACGGTTGACTTGCGTTTTTCGTGGAAGAGAGATGATGCATCCTGAGTTTGGCCAGAAAATAGTGCGTAAAATGTTAGAGGGGATGGCAGACCTAGGTTCAGCTGAAGCTCCTCCAAAAATGCTCGGCAAAAGCCTCTCGGTAGTTATTGCTCCTGGAGTTAAGAAAAAAGCTTAAAAATAAGGTCTACTATGGCAAAAGTAAAACAAAAAACAAACAAAGCTGTTAAGGCGAGATTCAAAGTGACTGGAACTGGGAAACTACTACGTGGAAAACCTGGAAGCCGACACATTTTAACAAAGAAATCTTCAAATCGTAAACGCCGTTTACGTAAAGATGCTCTTGTTGATCATGGACAAACAAAAATGTATGCACGCCTCATGGGTGTAGCGTAAGAAATATTAGGAGAATTTTATGGCAAGAGTAACAAACGCAGTAGCACGTCATCGTAAGATTAAAAGACTGCTCAAGCGTGCAAAAGGTTTCGTAGGAGATAGAAAGAACCACGTTCGTCTAACTTACGATGCTGTTTTATCAGCAATGGCTTTTAATTATCGCCATCGTAAAGAAAAGAAAAGAGACTACAGAGCTCTTTGGACAACTCGTATTGGAGCCGCTGCTAAAATGAACGGCGTTTCCTACAGCAAGTTGATTTTTGGACTAAAGAAAGCAGGTTGCTCAATCAACCGTAAAATGCTCTCTGACATGGCAATCAAAGATCCAGCTAGCTTTGCTGCAGTTGCTGAAACTGCAAAAAAGGCCCTGGTTTAAACCTGGGCTGGTTCACACACACCCTATACCTAGGGCGATGCCCTAGGCTACAGAGTTTTAGCCCGTTGGGCTAAGGGATTGAGCTAACCTAGGTTGGTGATGCTGTGAGCTTTTAGCCCGAAGGGCTAGAACTCTGTAGCCTGGGGCATCGCCCCAGGTTAGGTCCAAAATCTAATCGCAGCCTGTAGGGCTGCAACTAAAACGTTGGGTCTTATGCACGAAAGAGTCTCTTCTCTTAGACAACAGTTTCAGGCTGATTTCACCAAAATCGCACAATCTAAAGACGTCGAAGAAATTAAAGTTAAATATCTTGGCAAAAAAGGTCCTATTCAGCAGCTGATGCAGGATTTGCGCAACGTTTCAGCAGAAGATCGCCCCCTCATGGGTAAACTCATCAATGAGCTTAAAGAAGAAATCACCCATCTTTGCGAAAAAGGACTTGAAGGATTAAGCCAAGCAGAAGAAGCGCAAAAACTTCAAGAAGAGAAGATCGATGTCACTTTTCCAGGACGGACCCATTTTTTAGGAAAAAAACATCCTGTCTATCTTCTCATGGATGAAGTTCTCTCTATTTTTAAAGGAATGGGATTTTCTGTTCATTATGGACCCGACATAGATTCTGATTATTACAATTACGAAGGACTCAATTTCCCGAAAAATCATCCTGCAAGAGACATGCAAGACACTTTTTACCTCACTCCCGACATGCTCCTTCGCTCCCACACATCCAACACACAACTTCGGATCATGGAAGCACACAAACCTCCTCTACGTGTGGTTATGCCTGGTACCGTTTATAGAAATGAAGATATTAGCGCTCGTTCTCATGTTTTTTTTCATCAGGTAGAAGGGATGTACATTGATAAGCACGTAACGTTTGCAGATCTTTTTGCAACCATGCATGAATTTTGGAGCAAACTTTTTAAAACTGATGTTGTAACTCGCTTCCGTCCTAGTTATTTTCCATTTGTTGAGCCAGGTCTTGAAGTAGACATCAAATGTACTTCGTGCCAAGGATCGGGCTGCCGCCTTTGTAAACATACAGGTTGGCTAGAAGTTGTTGGCGCTGGCATGATCCATCCTGAAGTTCTAAAAAACGGCGGTATCGATCCTGAAGTGTATTCAGGCTTTGCTTGGGGCTTTGGCATAGAACGCCTCGCTCTTCTCCTCTATGGCATTACCGATATCCGCGCCTTTACCCAAAACGACCTAAAACTGTTGCAACAATTTTAACAAGTTGTTATGATCCTCGCACATATTCGGCATGGAAGAGTGGCAGAGTGGCCGATTGCGTCTGTCTTGAAAACAGAAGTCGGGCAACCGACCGTGGGTTCGAATCCTACCTCTTCCGATCAAACAAAAAAACCCACCAATCGGTGGGTTTTTTTATTTTTCCATTCTTCATCGCGAAGCGATTTTGGAGTGCGCAAATTTATTTGCGCTTTTCTCCACATCGATTTATCGATGTGTGCGTGGTGGCGGAATGCTTGTTAGATACAGCTTGTTCATCGATGAATCGATGAAGAGAAAAGCGCAAATAAATTTGCGCACTCCAAAATCGCTTCGCGATGAAGAATGGGAAATTTTTGCCCACGCGCTGTCGCGGCGTCAGTTTATGTTATGATTTGATAGTGAATTCACTGCGTAGAAACTAATTTGAGAGATCCTTCTACTTGGCCATTTTTCCACTTCCCAATATAGACTGCTCGATTTGGATAAATAAGCGTTCCATGTCCATGGAATCTACCTTCCTGAAAATCTCCAATATAGGTGGATTTTGGAGAAAGAGAAGTTTTTACGCCTCGTCCATGTGCACCTGCATTAGTAAGCTCTCCCTCGTATTCGTCTCCATTAGAGTAAATAATCTTACCCTGTGTTAAGGTGCCATCTCTCCATTGCCCTACATATTTGTCTCCGGAAGAGAAAGTGAGTGTTCCTTCTCCATGCTGTCTGTCCTCTTGCCATTGTCCAACATATTTGATCCCAGAGGCCAAAGTGAGTGTTCCTTCTCCATGCTTTCTGTCATTTTGCCATTGTCCCACATAGGTGTCTCCATTCAGCCAAGTCTGTGTGCCTTCTGAAAGTACGCCTTCAAGCCACTTTCCTATATAAGTCGTTCCTGAATGATTAATAATTGTGCCAAATCCATTTACAACAAAATTACAACATGCTGTCAAAAGCTTTAGTGAATAACTAGATGATAAACCATTTAAAAAATTCAGAGAATTCAGGTTAGGGAATAAAGGAGGTTGTCCTAAACGCGAGCTTTTAGAAAGGACTGTGATAATTTTTTCTGAGGTGAAATTTCGAGCAGCGGTGAAATTTATAGAAGTAATTTGGGAAAGTCTTTCAGTAGGTAGTGTTTGTAAACAGTTTAGATGTTTCAAGGAAATGAAATTAAAGTCGAAGTTAGAAAAATCGATTTCTGTGAGATTGGTTAAATAGTTGGAAATTCTTTTCCAATCAGAGCCTTTTCCAAAAATAATTAATGAAAACAAGTGAATTTTTTCTAAAGAAAGACTGGTTTTTGTCTTGATTTGTTGGATTGCGACTGTTCTAGAAGCTGTATAAAATGGTCTGGAAGTCGTTCTTATAGCTAAAATTTCTTTACAATCTAGAAATTGCAAAATGCTGGTTACGTGATCATTTTCTTCGAAAATTTTTGGCGTAGGTGTTTGTGGTTTAGTGGGCAACTCGGGAGGGAGATTAGGAGAAACTTCGGGGATAATAGAAGGAACTAAATTTACTCGGTTTTTCCAAATATAAGCAGAGGCAATAAAGTTTATAAAAGCAAGGCCTCCGCTAGCGTATGCAGTATCCAATAATTGTGTGGAAAATTGGGGTAATCTAATAAAAGTTAAGGTCATAAGAATCAGGGCAATTGCTGTAAAGGCAATGCCTATGATGGCCGCAGACCTCATGCGCGAGCTTGCTACATGATAGGAAACTGGTTCTTGAGGGAGTGTTTTACTAATTAATATTGTCATAATGTTTTTTTATTTATTATAATTATAATTTAAATCAATTTAAAATACAAGTTAATTGTTTTTGAAGATTATTTATATAAAGGTAATGCTTTAAAAATAAAGAGGTTCCATAGGATTCGAAGGTGTCCGGCAGCGGCTCATCAAAATTCTGGAGAAAATTACATTGACTCTATAAAATTGACTAAATAGCCTCAAAAACTCATTTATAATTGGTTGAATAGGGATTTATTATGTCAATTAAAGCAGAATATTTATGGAATAATGTATGCAATGCTGCAAGAGATTTTGAAGCATTATTGGATGTTTCAGAAAACAAGAAAATCTTTGGTGTTACTAGAGCAAAAAAGGACCTTAAACGCGCTGTAGAAACTTTTAAGGCAGCGGGAGGTACGCTTACTAGAATAAATGAACTCGTGTTAGGTTGTTGTTACTATGATACTCTGATTGTAGAGTACGCAGTTAAATATTTTAAACGGGATTCTTGCGTATCCATCGCTTCCTGCAAAACTTTGACGGTTCCTTCAGTAACGGATTATGCTAGGAAAGTGTGCTCAGCAATTCTTCAGTGTGTTACTTATTATGTCGTACACGACATGCCTTCGAGATTTACAGATTATAGTAAAATGAAACAATCATACACAGAGGCTATCACAGCTGCTCTAGATGTATTCTCAGTTACGGGTTTAAAATCTGCTATGAGAGAAGAAGGGTTTAAAGAAGCTACATTAAATAAAATCGATCGTGTACAAAAACGGATGATCTTGTAGGCTACGGTTTTACCAAAAGCAGGGTCAGATGCACCGTTTTATTCTTTTTTTCATATTCATTTGCTCCAGTGTTTTTTCTTTAGAAATTGTAGGAAGGGAAGATCTTTCTGAGGGGATGACAACCTGCAAGGCGAGGTTGGATAATGGTCTCGAAGTGTATCTTGTATCTGATCCAAGGAGAGAAAAAGGGGCGGTTGGTCTAGCAGTTGAGGCGGGGTCTTTTAATGATCCGTATGAACATCCAGGGATGGCTCATTTTTTAGAGCATCTTTTATTTATGGGCACAGAGACCTACCCTGAGGAGAAGGATTTTTTAGAGTTTATCAATGATCATGGTGGAACGGCTAATGCTTTTACGATGCATGATAGAACGGTCTATGGGTTTTCGATATATGATGATTGGTTTGATGAAACGCTAGATAGATTTTCCCATTTTTTTATCGATCCTTTGTTTACTGAATCTGCCATTCAAAGAGAAATGCATGCAGTAGATCATGAATTTGGAGACAACTATGAAGATGATTTTATTAGAGTTTGGAGAATCTTAAAGCAAACGGGGAGGCAGGACCATCCGAATGCTCTATTTTCTATTGGAAATATCACGAGTTTAAAGAAAACGACTCCTAAGGCTGTAAAACGGTGGTTCCATAAACACTATATTGCGAACAAAATGCATCTAGCGGTTTTTTCGGGGCGATCTATCGAACAGATGGCAGGGCAGATAGAAGATCTATTTTCTCCTGTTCTTTCTGGCCCCTCTACAGAAATGCCACTCTCTAGTCTCTTGTCTGAGGAGCAGTTAGGGAAAATGATCTATGTTGAACCGATAAAAGATCAAAAGGTGCTTGATCTGATTTGGGAGCTTCCTTCTAAATTTGCAATGGACAATGAACGTTCGGCTGCAGATCTTGTGATTCAAGCGCTAAGCAATGGAGACGAATATGGTCTTGTAACTCTTTTAAGGGAAGAGGGGCTTGCAAGAAATATTGGTGTGCAGAAATTGCAATTAAGCAAAACGAATCTTTTATTGGATTTAGAGATTTCTTTAACGGATAAGGGGCTTGAAAATACAGATCTGGTGATCTTACGCATTTTTGAGGCAATTGCTAAGCTAAAAGAGCTCGATATTCCAGAGTATATGTTCGATGATCTTAAAAGAATGCATGGAGCGCCTGATTTTTTAAGCGGTAATCTTTTCACTCTTGCTCTTGAAACTGCTCAGGAAATGATTGCTGAGGAGTTTGAGACGTTTCCTAAAAGATCTCATTTCCCTCAAATTTATGACCCCCTATTTATCAAAGAGTTTATCAGATCTCTTACTCCTCAATCTTGTGCTTATACTGTTCTTGCAGATCCAAAAATTACTGGTGTTAAACCAAATATGTTAGAAAAATGGATGGGAGGGCGTTTTGCTATTAAGCCTATTTCTGCTGAAAAACTTCTGTCTTGGGAGGCCTCAGAGCCTCATCCCCAGATTGAACTTCCAAGACCTTTTCCTGAAGAAGAAGATCTTTCTAAGGAAGAGGTTTTAGAGAGTGTGGTTTTAGAAGATAATTCTTTAGGATATGTAGAATTTGAATATGCAGATGAGGAGATCAAACTCGAGCTTCTTTTAGAAATTCCAGAGTTAGATGGAAGTGTAGATAGTAAGGTTCTCACGGAGATTTTCATTGAAGGGGTATACGAAAAATTAGATGCGCTCATGAATCAAGGGTTAGAGTTTGATTTTTTTATGGAACAAGAATCTAGAGCATTGAACCTCTCTTTAATCGCTCCTTCAGATCATCTCCTTGGAATTCTTAAGAATTTTAAGGAAATCTTTATTTCAAAAGAGGATTTTGAAAAATATAAAGAGCTTCTAGCTAAACAATGGGGGAAGGAATCCAATCCACTTGGGTCTGCGCAAGATATTCTTGAAAGTGTGTTTTATAAAGAGCACTTTACCAATAAACAGCTTCTTGAGGTTCTTTGTTCTGTTACTTATGAACAGTTTTCCGGGTTTTTAAAAGATTTTCTCTCTACAGCGTATATTACTGGAAATATTCATGGGAGACTTGAAAAAGAAGAGGCGAGAAATCTTTGGACTAATATAAAAGAAATCCTTGCTGTTACTCGATTAGAAGGGAGAATTTTTGCAGCGGATGTAAAAAAACCTTCTTTGCCTGCACATTTTAGAATGGAAACAGGGAGAATAGGTAGCGCATGTATACTTCTTATAGAGCAAGGAACCCATAACTATGAAAGTTGGGCCGCTCATGAAATCATAGGAACAATTTTAAAGAACGATTTTTTTGATGATTTAAGAACAAAGCAACAAATAGCCTATACGACTGAAACACAGTCATTGCTTGTTGATAACGTTCTTTATCAGTATTTTTCTGCCCAATCAAGTACGTGGAGTGCAGAAGAGTTATTGGAAAAATTTGATGATTTTGTACGGAGATTTAGCACGACTTTTTCTAAAAGGGTCAGCGAAAAGCGGTTTTCTGATTTAAAAAATACGATTCTTCGAAGTTTTAAAGGGCAATCTGAGGATATTCTTGAGTTTGCTGGCGTAGATGAAGATTCATCCATGAATGAACAAGCTTTGCAAAACTTAACCTATGAGGATCTTTGCAGCGCTGTGGACGTTTTTTTCTTAGACAACCCCAAAAAACTCACGATTCTCGTGGAAGGACAGCTCAGAAAAATAGACTGAAATGCATTAGACCTCTTTCGAAATTTCATTCGCCCGCTAAAATCGCCCTTTTCTCGGCCTTTCGATCTGCTGCTGCTGCGCCTACTCACTTGAGTATGTCTTGCAGTCTAAGCCAGGAACTGGCGACACTATTTTGCGTAAGATGAGTTAATAATTTTCTCTGCGTTCTCTGCGGCTCAGTCTTCACTCTGCGCCGATGAAATTCAGCATCCAGACAACAAGACCCTGCCTTGTTGGTTGAATACCAAACTCCATCAGCGCAGAGTGAAGACTGAGCCGCAGAGAACGCAGAGAAAAAAGATTTTTTCAAATCAGTTTTTGAAATTAGTCTTGGGTGGTTTTCTCTTCGAGGTCTTTGATCCGTTTTTCGAGAGAGCCGATCTGTTTGATGTAGTTGCCGATTTTACGAAGCTGTACTTGTTGTCTGTTGTATTCGTCAAGTGGCATAATGGGAGCGCCATTGTATTTACCAGGCTCGGTAACAGATTTACTGACGCCACCGCGGGTTGCAATCATTGCATAGTCGCAAATTTCAACGTGGCCAACCACACCTGCTTGCCCTCCAAGGACCACATTTTTCCCAGTTTTAGCAGAGCCTGCAATTCCTGTTTGAGAAACGATGATGTTGTCACGTCCGAGTTGAACGTTATGAGCTATTTGGACGAGGTTATCAATTTTTGTCCCTTTGCCAATTTTTGTGGCTTTAAAGCGGGCGCGATCAATGGTGGTGTTAGCTCCAATTTCAACGTTGTCTTCTATAATAACAATTCCAAGCTGATCAAGTTTTGTGTGATTCCCTTTGGCATCTGTTGTATAACCAAAACCGCAAGAACCAATCACGCAACCAGGTTGGAGAATCACATGATTTCCAATGATGCACCGCTCTCGGATCGAGACATGCGTGTGGAAGTGGCAGTTTTGTCCGATTGTCACACCAGCTCCAATAAACACGTGAGCGTTAATCTCTGTGTTGTCCCCAATCTCAACGCCTCTATCGATGACAGCACATGGACCAACAGTCACGTTTTTGCCGATTTTAACAGAGGGGTCAATGACTGCTGAGGGGTGGATTCCTGTAAACGCGGAAGGCTCGGTAATTAAAAGGGTTTCAACGATAAGTTGAAAACAGCGGGAAGGATTATCTGAAAGGAGGTAATTTTTCCCTTCTTCTAGAGCAAAGCGGGAATCCATACAGATGACCCCCGCTTTAGATTTCTTTGCTGCGTCAATATATTTAGGGTTGGCTAAAAATGAGGCGTCTTCAGGCGTAGCAGAATTTAAGTCTTCCACTCCTGTGATGACATAATTTGGATCGCCTATAAGTTTAGCTTCTGTGAGCTTTGCAAGCTCCCCTAGATTATTTTTTCGCATCTTCTTCTTGTTTAAAGTTTTTATCCATCTCTGCAACTACAAGAGAGGTCACTTCGAGCTGAGGAGAATAGAAGAAGCAAGCGTCTTTATTAACAATTACTGTAAGTTTTTTCTCTTTTGCTACTTTTTCTGCAGCATTGTTAATATGTGTGCCGACAGCTTGTACTATTTTCATGTTTGCTTGATTGAGCACTTGGTAGTATTGATTTTGGTGTCTTTGCATCTCTTCACTTAGTTGTCGAAACTCCATTTTGAGTTTATCTTCCCCTTCAGGAGAAAGACCATCTAAATACTCTGGGTCATTTAGTTTTACAGAAATTTCTTGAAGCTTTTTCTCTGTATCTTCAAGAACGCCTGTCATTTGTTTTTTTAGAGCTTCAAAAGAAGCTTGTTCCTGTTTTCCCATTTTCGAGTCTGCGATACATGTGCCGAAGTTCACGACACCAACATCACCTGCAGTAGCTGTGCCAAGCAGGGCAATTAAACTTAGGATTGTGTATGTAAATTTGCGATTCATTTGTAGCCTCATTGTTAATAATTAAAATTGTCCGCCCATTGAGAAGAAGAATTTACGCACTTCACTTTTCCCATCGGGATTTACAGGGAAACCCATCCCTAAAATCACCGGAACACGGTTGATCAATTCTACACGTGCACCAAAGCCGTAACTCATTCTCCAAGTTCCTGGCATAAACCGTTTCTGAGAGATCGCGCCCATGTCAGCAAACACAAATCCATCTAGGAAGCGGAAGATTTCATGTAAATACTCGATTGATGCAAGCCCTGAGGAAATTCCCCCTTTTGGATCTCCATTTTCAAAGTGGGGGCCTAAATCGAAGGCGCGATAACCACGAACTGAATTTTCTCCACCAAGGAAGAATCTTTCACTCACAGGGATATCATTGACATCATTGCTTTTCCACATAGGTTCAATGAATTTAAACTCCCAACGATACTTAAACGTACCTCTTGCCCAAAGTGGGGTGTAGTAGGAGTTTAGATAACCCAAACGCAAGAAAGTGAATTTTCCACCTAATCCGACAAATTCAGATTCTAAAAGAGATCTAAATCCTCGGTGTGTCTTGATCGGGTTGTCTGTAGAGTCAAATGTCATAGACGCGCTTACTGCAGAAATAAGACCGCTCGCTTTTTGATCTTCCCTTTCTTGTTTACTTACATGATGAGAGATACTGTTGATCGATTGACGTAAACGGTATTTTGTTCCAAACGTCCAAAGATTGTTGAGCGGATACGCTGCGAAGATTGATCCTCCATAGGTATCGATTCTGTAATCGCTTGATTGGAGGGTGCTATAGGTTTTACTTAAATCAAATCCTGTTCTCCACATAGTATCTCTAAAATACGGGGTCATCCAAGAAAGTGTATAGGCAGTTTGTTTTTCCCCAACGCTTGCTCTGATCCGTGCGTATTCTCCCCCACCACGCGCTGCGCTAATCCCGTGTTTAAATGCTCTTCCAATCCCTTTATAATTAAAGTTATTTTCTACGAGATCAAGACCCCCAAAAAGATCATCTGCTGTACTGAAGCCAAAGAAAAGGCTTACATTGCCTGTAGTTGTTTCTTCTACTTCAATGTAAACATCTCTGTAATTTTCGCCGAGATATTGGTCGTCTTGTGTACGAACAGCGTAGACGTTCACATTTTTAAAATACCCCATATTCTCAAGACGTTGTTCTGTAGCTTTGAGTTTTAAAGAGTCAAAAGTCTCTCCTGGGACTAAAAGAGATTCCCGTAAAATAACATGAGCCTCAGTTTGGACGTTTCCTACAATCCGGATAATCCCAATTTTATATTGTTCCCCTTCTTCAATTGTAAAGGTGACATTATAAATTTCCCCGTTTTCAGCGAGGAATGTTTCATATTGGACGTTTGTATCGATATGTCCTTTGCGGCCATACATTTCTTTGATCGCATCTGCTGTTGCACGCAATTTTTCTGGGGAATAGATCTCTTCTGGATGAACAGTAAACCGATCTTCCACTTCTTTATCCGTAAAGAGGGTATTTCCTGAGAAAGCAACTCTTCCTAAGTGAAAAACAGGTCCTCTATCAGCTGTGATTTCTAAAACGATCTTCCCTTCGGTAGCAGATTCTTTGACAACGATCTCTACTTTTGCATCAACGTAACCCTGATTTTGTAGAAAGTTGATGATCGTCATTTTGTCTTGATCGAGGGCTTCTTCTTGATATTTGCCTGTGCCTGTAAGCCAGCTGAGGAGAAGGTTATATTTTTTTGTGTGGATCATGGAGATAATGTCACTCTCTTCGCTCGAGGTGAAACCTTTAAAGCTTATGTCATCGATCAGCCCAGATCTTCCTTCTATAACAGTCACTTGGACATCTACTTCATTTGTTTTATTGTCCATCACAAGAGTGTATTGGAGTTGAGATTCGAAATATCCCTTCTTTACGTAATACTCTTTTACCTTGTTAAAGGCTTTGTTGAAATCTTGCCTGTTAAATGTAGAATTTGGCTTGATTCCAAGCTCTTTTTGAAGGGTTTTTGTATTGATGTGTTTGTTCCCTTCCCACTTGATTGTTCTGATAAGGGGTTTGGGCCACACTTTAATCGAAATTTTCACTTGCCCCTGATCGACTTTGATTACAGGCTCAACCCGATCGTATTCTTCCGCAAGGGCTTTTAAGTCGGTATCAAAAGTAGATTGTGAGAAAGGATCTCCCATTTTTGTTTTCAGCCTTGAAATCACCTTTTTTGCATCAAAGGTAGCATCAGGAGGAAGATTTTCAGGGATAATTTCTATAGTAGAAACAGGTTTGCTTTCATAAGCCTCAGTTGGGGCATAGTCGGCAAAAACAGGGGCGATAGGCGCTGTATATAAAGCGATGGAGCAGAGGAGGAGGAATTTTTTACTCATTGGCCGTATTAAGGTTAGTTTGTAACTCGCAATCATAAAAAAAAATGGGAAAAATGCAAAGAGCAAAATTTATTTTAGCTAAGAAGAGAGGGGAAGAGAAGAAAGATCGGGCACGGGCACGCACGCGGGCTCGGGCTCGAAAGAAAAACAAACTTAAGTCTTCTTCTCTTTCCGGATTCGAGCCCGAGCCCGCGTGCGTGCCCGTGCCCGATCTTTTTTTTCTTAGATTTTAGAAGGATTGTCGTCCCATAAGGGCTCTTGAAAGAGTTCCACCGTCAATAAAGTCAAGCGAGCTGCCTAAAGGTAGGCCAAGGGCCAGGCGGGAGATCGATATATGGGAAGCGGTAAGCTGGTCTTTGAGGTAGAGAGAAGTGGTGTCTCCTTCAAGAGTAGAGTCAAGTGCGATAACAATTTCTTTAATTTGAAGGTCAGCTATTCTTTTTTTGAGTTTTTCAACCCCGATTTTTTCAGCGGTTTTTCCATCGATGGGAGAGAGAAGGCCATCGATTACATGGTAGAGCCCTTTGTATATGTGGGTATCTTCAATGGCAAAAGCATCCTTAGCTGAGGAAATGATGCACAAGCAAGAGGTATCCCTTTTATTGCAGAAAGTGCAGGCTAGATCAATTTCTCCCATGCAGCCACATTCAGGACAAAATTGAATTTTTTTCTTTACAGTGCTTACCTGTTCGGCAAACATGTGAATTTGCGTTTCTTCCCAACCTAACAGTTCAAAAGCAAACCGCTCAGCGGTTTTACTCCCAACACCAGGAAGTTTTTTAAAAAGGGCAATCAGCTTAAGGAGGTCTGCAGGGTATCTCATTTCTCCATTCTTACAGATTGTTGATTTTTAGGCGAGTTTTGCGAATTTAATAAGCAATTTTTTTAATCTTTGGCTTTTTTTGGGGGTTCGGGTAAAATAGCTTGATATCGAATTTATTTTTTAGGTGGTGCTTTGAAAGCTAAGATTGTCGGAACAGGTTCTTATTTGCCAAAACGTGTACTTACCAATGCTGATTTGGAAAAGATGGTTGAGACATCAGATGAGTGGATTGTCACACGTACTGGCATGAAGGAAAGAAGAGTTGCGCGAGATGATGAGTTTACCTCTGACATGGGGGTTGAAGCTGCGCAAAAAGCTATGGAATCTGCTGGAATTACCGCTGATCAAGTCGATCTTGTACTCGTAGCAACACTTACTCCTGACTATATGTTTCCTAGCACAGCGTGCCTTATTCAATCTAAATTAGGAATTAAAGGGGCTGCTTTTGACATGCAAGCCGCGTGTTCTGGCTATGTTTATGGCCTTTCGATGGCAAAAGCTTATGTCGAATCAGGTCTTTATCAAACAGTTTTGCTAGTGGCTTCTGAAAAATTATCTTCTATTGTGAATTACAGTGATAGAAATACCTGTGTATTATTCGGTGATGGGGCCGCTGCTTGCATTGTGAGTGGTAAGGGAAAGGGGTTGGCTATTCGTGACGTGAGCTTAGGTTGTGATGGAGAGCTCTCTCAACTTTTAAGTATGCCTGCAGGCGGAGTGAAAATGCCTGCTTCTCAAAAAACTGTTGAGGATAAGCTTCATTGTATCCACATGGAAGGGAAAGAGGTGTTTAAGCACGCAGTAAGACGGATGGAAGCTTCAACGAAGGAATGTTTAGAAAAAGCGGGTGTTTTGCAAAGCGAGATTAGCTGGCTTGTTCCTCATCAGGCAAATCTCCGTATTATTGAGGCTCTGGCCAAACGTTTTGAGATCCCTGATGATCGAGTTTTCTTGACGATTCATAAATATGGAAATACTTCAGCTTCTTCTGTAGGCATCGCTCTTGATGAGCTTTTGAAAGAACATAAAATCACTGATGGAGAAAATATTGTTCTAACCGCTTTCGGTGCAGGTCTTACATGGGGCTCTTCTTTATTAACGATGAGTGGGGATCATGAGTAAAAAAGCGTTTATTTTCCCTGGACAAGGGGCACAATATCCAGGTATGGGTAAAGATTTCTATGAGGCATTTTCGATTGCAAGAGAGACTTTTGAAGAGGCAGATGATATTTTAGGTATGGGCCTTAAGAAATGTATTTTTGAAGGACCTGCATCAGATCTCACCCTTACAAAAAATTCTCAGCCAGCTATCTATATTGTGAGTATGGCAATTTTACGCACATTGTTATCTCAGTTTCCCGACCTAAAACCATCTATTTGTGCTGGTCTGAGTTTAGGAGAATACACAGCTCTTACAGCTGCTGGAAAAATTTCCTTTAAAGAGGCTCTTTTGCTGGTGAAAGCTAGGGCAGAATATATGCACGAGGCTTGTATCTCCCATCCAGGTACTATGCAAGTTGTTTTAGGAATGGAAGAGACCCAAATTGAAAAAATTATTACGGGAAATGCTTGGGTTGCAAATCTTAATTGCCCAGGACAAGTTGTGATTGCAGGAACTCTGTTAGGAATAGAGAAAGCTGCGGCAGATTTAAAAGCAGCTGGAGCCAAAAGGGTTCTTCCTCTTGATGTTTCTGGGGCATTTCATAGTCCTCTTATGCAGGACGCTCAAGACAGGCTTACACCTATTATTGAACAAACTCAGATTTTAGACACTCCTATAGAGATTGTGATGAATGTTCCAGGAGATTTTGTAAAAATGCCTGCGGATATTCGCAAATGCATGATCGCGCAAGTGACAAGTTGTGTGCGCTGGGAAAAAGGGATCCGCTCTATGGGCGTGGACACTTTTTTTGAAATAGGCTGTGGAAAAACTCTTTCTGGGATGAACAAACGGATAGGGGTTTTAGGCTCTACTACAAGTATTGAAAAGGTCGCAGATTTAGAAGGGGTTTTATGCAATTATTAAAAGGTAAGACAGCATTAATTACTGGTGGCACAGCTGGTATTGGAAAAGAAATTGCCCTCCATTTTATTAAGCAAGGGGCCATTGTTTGCATTTGGGGAACAAATGAACAAAGAGCGCAAGAAACTGTTACAGAGCTTTTAGCTCATGGCCAAGCAACTTTCAAAATTGTCGATGTATCCCATAAAAAATCTGTAGAAACTGCGATCAATGAACTTCTCGCTGAATGGGGGAAAGTAGATATCCTTGTAAATAACGCAGGGATTACACGCGATGGCCTTCTCATGAAGATGAGTGAAGAGGACTGGGATGCGGTTCTTGATACCAATTTAAAATCAGCTTATAACACGTGTCAATCGATTGTCCGTCCGATGCTAAAAGCAAGATCTGGGAAGATCATTAATATTTCCTCCGTTGTTGGCTTGACAGGAAATGCGGGACAAGTGAATTATGCTGCCTCCAAATCGGGGATGATAGGATTAACAAAGGCTTTAGCGCAAGAAGTTGCAACGCGCGGTATCTGTGTGAATTGCATTGCGCCAGGCTTTATTATGACGCGCATGACAGATGCGCTGACAGAACTACAAAAAGAGGGGATTCTTAAAAAAATTCCAATGGGAAGATTGGGGAATCCTCAAGATGTAGCCAACGCTGCACTATATTTAGCGTGTGACATGTCTGATTACGTGACAGGTCAAGTGTTAACTGTAGACGGTGGAATGGTAATGTGATGAAACGAAACTCAAAGAGGAAGGAAAAATGCTTATGTCAATTGAAAAAGAAGTGATTGATATCGTTGTGGAACAACTCGGCGTTGACCCAACAGATGTTACACTAGAAAAGTCGTTTGTAGAAGGATTAAACGCAGATTCACTAGACCTTACAGAGCTCATCATGACTTTCGAAGAGCGTTTTGGCTTTGAGATTTCTGAAGAAGAAGCAGAAAAACTCAAAACTGTAGGTGACGTCGTCAGCTACATCAAAACAAAGAAAGGTGAATAATTAAATCGAGCCCTTCATGGGCTCGATTGTTTTAAGTATTTCTTCATCGCGAAGCGATTCTTTCTTTATCGCGAAGCGATTTTTTTCTCTCTTCATCGCGAAGCGATTTTGGAGTGCGCAAATTTATTTGCGCTTTTCTCTACATCGATTTATCGATGTACAAATTGGCGGCGATAAATCGCCTTGAAGAAAAGCGCAAATAAATTTGCGCACTCCAAAATCGCTTCGCGATGAAGAGAGAAAGAATTCTTAAGTTCTTCTTTCTTTCGAGCCCGAGCCCGTGTGCGAGCCCGCGCCCGATCTTCTCTTTTCTTTTCCCCTCTTCTATTCAGCGTTTAAGCTCTACCCACATATCTCTCATTTGTTGTTGAGAGACGATAGGACGGTAGAAATGAAATTTATCGAAATCTTTTTGAGAGGCAAAGATCCACCGCTCTGCTTTTGGGTCGAGGGAAAATTCGTCTAGCTTGTCTTGAGTAGGAGGGAAAAAGCCGAAAAGGTCAAAGTGATGAATGAGGATTTCAGGTTGATAGAGGTAGTTCATGAGTTTATAAACTAATTCTTCTTTGCGGCTAGCTTTGGGGATGCAGAGATTTTCTATTGTGATGAAACTCCCTTCTTCTGGAACGATAAAATCGACAAAATCAAACAAACGCATTGTTCTCCAGATGTAGGAGCTTGAAGCAAAAACAACGGGACAGTTTTTCGTAGCGAGAAAGTAGTCTCCGCGGAAATTTGCGTAGGCTTCCACCCATTTTTTTTGTTTAATCAGAAGATCTTTTACTTGGGTCAACTCATCTGTAGTAAGTGGGTCGATTTTATTAAAGAGAAAGAATGTAGTTAAAAGAGTTGCTTCTGCAGGGTCATTGGTCATCGAGACTTTATACCCTCTATTTTCAAAAAGCATTTTCCAGTTATTAACAAGTGGGTGGATTTTAAAGTAGTCCTTGTCTATTCCTAGACCGTAAATTTCCCATTCAAAAGGGATCGAATACTTGTTTTCAGGATCATATCCATGTCCTAAAAGACTGGGGGACAGCCTGTTATAAAAATTTAGTTTTGTATGGTCGATCTCTTTTAAAAGCCCTTCATTGCGCAAAAAAGTAACTGCGTAATCAGAAGGGATGATCAGATCATACCCCTCTCCTTTTGTAGCTTTGAGTTTAACAAGGAGCTCTTCATTGGAGGAGTAGTAACTTAAGTTGACTTTGATGTTTGTCTTTTTTTCAAAATCGGCGATGATCGCAGGATCTAAAATATCTCCCCAAGCAAAGACGTTGAGGGTATCGTCTCTAAAATAAATAATTTTAGGCAAATAAAGACTAAAGAAGATCAGTAAAAGCCAGAGGAAGATAATAAAAGAACGGGTAATCCATCTTTTTAGCATTAGAAGATCCTCGTACGTGATTTAAGGGAAAAAAAGAGGAAAACAAGAAAACTGCTTAAAAAAAGTAGAAGCGCAGAAAGGGCATTCACGACAGGAGATACACCGGAGCGAAGCATGGAGAGAATGTAGAGAGAAAGGGTTTGTGCCGAGCTTCCTGCGCAAAAATAGGAAAGGATAAAGTCGTCAAACGAGATGATGAATACTAAAAGACCTGTTGCAATGAGAGAAGGGCGAAGAAGGGGAAAAGTCACTTTAAAAAAGGTTTGGAAAGGGGAGGCTCCTAGCACTAACGAGGCCTCAGTGAGTCTGAAATCGAGCTCTAGAAAACGGGCATACCCCATAGGAACAACAAATCCAAGTCCTAGAACTGTATGAGCTACTACTAATGTTGGCAATCCTAAGGGAATAGAGATTAAACTAAAAAATCCTAGCAAACTCACAGCTAAGACCGTTTCAGGAATGACAAGATTGCCGTAAAAAAGGGAAAGAAATTTTTTCATCCTCCCTCCTTGTGCAGCATAAAAAATTAAAAGAACGCCGATAGCGAGGCTAAGGGTAGTTGCGCAAATAGCCACAACAAGGGAATTGTAAAAAGCCTGCCAAAGATGGGTAGAATGAAAAAGCTCAACATACCATTTTAGGGTAAAGCTCTTCCAAGGAGAAGGAAACCCTTCTGTATTAAAAGAAAAAACAAGCAAAACTACAATGGGGACATATAGGAATAGGTAAGTGAAGGTCACCATGAAAAATTTATAAAACTTACCCATAGACCTTCTTCATTAATTTATTCATAAGCCAATAAAGAATCACTACACTTACAAGAAGCGCTGCGCAGCTTACAACAGTGAAAGCAGCTCCTAAAGAACCAGTTTCTTCACCTAAAATATAATGAGAGACAACGCTTCCCACAAACATTTGTTTATCTCCTCCCATAAGCTCAGGGATTGCAAATTCTGCAAAAGAGGGGATATAAACGAGGAAAAATCCCCCGCGAACTCCGCTAAGGGTTAAAGGAAGCAATATCCGTCTAAAAGTGTGTGACCATCCAGCTCCAAGGTCCATCGAGGCTTCAATAAGGCGTCGATCGAGCCGTTCAAGGGAGGAGTAAATGGGCAATAGCATAAAAGGAAGGTAGTAGTAGACCATCATGATCATGATTGCAAACATCGAATTTAGAAAATGGATCGGCTCATCGATGATTCCCAGAAAACGGAGCAAATTGTTTAGGAACCCTTCTTTTTCAAGAACGAAGAACCAGGCGTACACGTGAAGCAAAAAATTGGTCCAAAAGGGGACGATGAGAAGGAATAGGAAAAGATTTTTGAATTTATGAGACGTGAAGGCTAAAAAATAGGCAATAGGATAAGCGATAAAAAGGCATAGGACTGCATTGCTTAGAGCTAAAAGAAATGAGGATCCGATTACGCCGAGGTAGATAGGGCTAAAAAAAATCCAAAGTTTTTCGAATGTTATTCCTTCAATCACTCCTAGATCAGAGACTTTTAGAATGCTTGATACTACAATGAAAAGAAGGGGCAAATAAAAGAAAACGATCTGCCAGATTACAGCAGGCATGCCAAATGAAAAGGGGAGATGAGAAGTAAAATTTTTATTTTTCATCGCTCAAGTATAACCACGTTTTCTTTTTGCCAGTAAAGGTTCACCTCGTTGTCATAGTCAACAACCTCTTGGGGAAAATGTTCTTCATTCTGTTCGAATACTTGGATCCGCATCCCGTTTTTCAAGGTAATATTGTATTGAGTAGATCTGCCATGATAGACAATCGATTGGACAGACCCCTTCATATGATTGGAGAAGTTCTTTGCTTCTTTTTTAGTGATAAAGATTTTTTCTGGTCGAATGCTCATACTCACTTCATGCCCTTCGACCATCCAAGGCTTTTTTTGGGAGAGATAAACTTTAAAGGTTCCCAGATCGGGGATTGTGATTTCAGGATCTGAGTGGATGTTTTTAAGCTGACCTGAAAAAATATTTGTTGTTCCTACGAACTTAGCTACGAAAGAAGAGATAGGGAATTCATAGATTTCTTTAGGAGTTCCAATTTGCTCAATTGCACCATCGTGGTTCATAATAGCCATTTGGTCTGCCACTGTAAGGGCTTCAAACTGATCATGAGTGACGTAAACAAAGGTGGTCTTTAATTTGTCTTGGAGCTCGATTAATTCGATCAGCATCCGCTCTCTGAGCTTAAAATCAAGGGCTGCTAGAGGTTCATCTAATAAGAGAACATCTGGTTCGCTAACAATTGCCCTAGCAAGCGCTACTCGTTGTTGCTGTCCACCTGAAAGCTGAGAGGGGAGCTTATGAATATGATCTACTAGATGGAAAGATTCTAAAATTTTAAATACTTTTTGCTCAATAACGAGTTTAGGAAGTTTTTTAAGCTTTAGGCTATATGCGATATTATCAAAAACATCAAGATGAGGAAAGAGAGCATAGCTTTGAAAGACCATATTAATTGGCCTTTGGTTGATAGGGATATGGGTAATATCCTCTTCACCTAGATAAATTTGCCCCCCTTCAGCATCTTCTAATCCTGCAATAAGCCGGAGGAGTGTTGTTTTGCCGCAACCACTTGGTCCCAATAGGGCGAAAAACTTCCCCGCAGGGATTGTTAGGTTCACCTTATCGATGATAAGGCTTCCGTGTTTTGACTTGGTGAGATTCGATAGCTTGATACTTCTCATATGACCTGTAATTCTATATTCCTCTGATTTATTTGTAATGCTCAATTTTAATCCTTTTGCTACATTCTTAATTTCATACTAGAGAGGAAAAATGGAACGACGAAAATTGGTCATTATTGGCTCAGGGCCGGCAGCTCATACGGCGGCAATTTACGCAGCTAGAGCGAACTTAAATCCACTGCTTTTTGAGGGGTTTTATTCTGGAACGGCAGGAGGGCAGCTCATGACGACAACTGAGGTAGAAAATTATCCAGGTTTTCCCGACGGGATCACCGGCCCAGAGCTTATGGAGAAGTTTCGCAACCAGGCTTTGAAGTTTGGCACTTCTATGCTTACTGAGGATGTGATTTCTGTCGAACTTCAAAAAAGACCTTTTATAGTAAGAGGAAAAAACACTGTAGTAGAAGCTGAGAGCATTATTATAGCCACTGGCGCCACAGCAAAACGACTTGATGTGCCTGGAACGAGGGATGGAGAGTTTTGGCAAAAAGGGGTGACTGCTTGTGCCGTATGCGATGGGGCTATGCCTATATTTCGTAACCAGCCTTTATATGTTTTTGGTGGAGGCGATACAGCCGTTGAAGAGGCGGTTTTTTTAACAAAATATGCAAGCATGGTTTATCTCGTCCACAGACGGGATGAGCTTAGAGCTTCAAAAATCATGGCGGAAAGGGCTCTTGCAAACCCTAAAATCAAGCCTATTTGGAACACTGTTCTTGCAAAAGTAGAAGGAGACACCGTAGTGAGATCTGTTGTGCTACAAGACCTCAATACGAAAAATGAGGTAAAGCACCCAGCAGGTGGAGTATTTTTTGCTATCGGCCATACCCCTAACACAGCTTTTTTAGGAGGGCAGATTGAAACCCATCCTAATGGCTACATCAAAGTAGAACCCTTTTCGACCCGAACAAATGTAGAAGGTGTTTTTGCAGCAGGTGATGTGCAAGACCATACCTACCGGCAAGCAATTAGCGCCGCAGGTTCGGGTTGCATGGCAGCTTTAGACGCAGAACGTTGGTTATCCTACCATGAATAAAATCCTTTTATTACTATTACCTATCTCTCTTTCTGCCTTAGAAATGAAGCCTTGGTTTGGAGAGCTTTTCGAATTTTATTTTACGGCTGATTACACGTATAGCAGGTATAACAAAGTCGATCATGCGATTCCTCCTTTAAAGCATCCATCGAATGATCAACTCGTTCTTTTGGGCCTCGAATTTTCCCCTGCATCTGATTGGGATGCAGATATAGAGATCGAATTTGTAAACACTCCTAGACAATCGTGGGGATACAGAAGTTTTGCTCTTCAAGTACGCAGGCTTTGGCTTGATGAAAATTATGATGATCCTGTCTCTATTTCTACCGGTGCGAACTTTAGAAATGTGAACCATCTTTCCTTAACAGATGTGAGCTGTCCTTATGCTACCGCTTATGATTTTGAAATGAATTTTGCTATTGGAAAAGAATGGTGTCCTTGTAGAGTTTTTGCTCTCGGCGCAATTGGGGCTGGCACGGGAGGTGCTACTTGGGCAAAAGCCCATGCAGCATTCGAAAGTAATTGGGATAAGACAAATAGGTATGAGCTTTTTGTAGATAGCCTCTTTGGCTTTGGGTCTGAACAAACCGTCGATATCGAGCACTTTAACAGCTACGCTCATATCCATTACCAAGCAGTAGATTTGGGCCTTGCCTATACTTACGCAACCCAAGTCTGGGGGAATTTTAGCTTTTCTTATGCTCACCGCGTCTACGCTCAATCTTTCCCCGCGAACACCAACTTCTTTATGCTCTCTTATAAGCTCCCATTCTCACTCTTTTGAACGCTCCTGCGACCATACGCGTTAAGCTAACAGGCTTGTTAACCAAGCGTTGAATTCCATCAGCGCAGAGTGAAGACTGAGCCGCAGAGGGCGCAGAGGAAGAGGGAAAGAGCTTTTTTTTCGCAGAGGCGAAAAAGAAAGCACATCCACTCGCTTCGCTCGGAAAATGCAGTTGCAATCGACTTCCCGAGCGCAGCGAGTGAGGATATTCTTTTTTTGTCTCTGCGAAAAAAGGAATTCTTTCTCTCTTCCTCTGCGCCCTCTGCGGCTCAGTCTTCACTCCGCGCTGATGGAATTTGGCATTCACTGTAAAAGCTCGTTAGGTTAATGCGTATAGGCCTGCGACCTGGGCTGTAACATAACAGCCCTATCGGGCCTAAGAATTCAGAGCTCTTTCACTTCCCTATCTCTTCAGTTCAGCGTTCATCATTCATCGTTCAGCGTTACCAAAGCGACTGCTGTCGCGTATTCCTTGCAATGAGACATAGAGATGAGGATGCGAGGATGGTGGAAGATTCGGGAAGCTTCAGGAGAGAGCGTGGCTTCAGGCTTGCCTTCTCTGTTGTTTAGGATTTCCATGTCTTGCCAGGAGAGAGTTTTGCCGATCCCTGTGCCTAGAGCTTTTGCGATAGCCTCTTTTGCAGCAAAACGTGCTGCAAGAGGAGAGGCTGGATCTTTATGCTGAAAACAGTAAGCTCGTTCTTTTTCTGTGCAGATTCTTTCAAAGAATTTATCTTGAAATTCTTTTATCGAGTCTCGAATCCTTTCAATTTCTACAATGTCTGTGCCGATACCGAGAATATTATTCATACTCTTCTTCTCCACCTTCGACATCAGGGGCGTTACAGAAGATCATTCTTCCTGAAGTTGTATGTTTCACAGAAAGGACTTTAGCATCAACTGTTTCTCCCAGATGTTTGCCGCCGCCATTTACTACGACCATCGTGCCATCATCGAGATATCCCACTCCTTGTCTAGGTTCTTTTCCGTACCGCTGGATTTTGATTCGGATAGATTCCCCTGTTTGTGTGAGAGGCTTTAAAGCGGTCGAAAGTGAGTTAATGTTCACGATTCGTACCCCATCGCTTGCAGAAACACGTGTAGTTTCAGCAGTAATGATATTCGCATCAAGAAGTCTTGCAAGGCGAAGAATTTTCTCATGAATATCTTTTACTTCAGGAAAATCGGTATCATTGTAGCGGATGTGCAGAGTTTCTAAGCTTTCAAGTTTTTTGATTGTTTCTAAAGGACGTTTTCCAAGTTCACTCTCTGCATAAAGCTCTTTTACAATGAATCTAGGAAGAACCAGTTGCCCATCTAAAAGGCCTGACGTAGCTATATCAATGACTCGAGGATCAGCAAGAAGAGAAATATCAACAAGCAAATCCTTCTTTTTTTGTCCTGCAACTGCAAGTTTTACAAAAGGGATGCTGATATAAAACTCATCTGAGCCTCTAAGAGTCATGATTGTGCCGAGATATACACCAAATAAGAAGAGGGAAATTTTGATGATTTCTAACGTTTGAGGCTGCATCACAATGGAGATCGAGCTAATGTCTAGTATTGCCTTAAAGATTAAAAGAAGAGCTTCTCCCATAAGAAAACCTAGGAACATCCCTACGACCGCTATATTAAAAGCGCGAAGGTTGAACCGTTTAAAAAAGGTGTCAAAAGCGATTAAAAGAAGTCCGAAAAGCACTCCGAGCCCTACTCCGATGCCTATTTTTAAAGGCATAGAGGAAAGGGGGCTTGATACCATATAAACAGTCATGAAAAAGATGCTGAGGATGAAAAAGAAAACTCTTGTAAATGCTAGAGAAATGTTCATAATAGTCCTTGTAAATCGATATTTAGTTTTAAACTTAAGGATCATTTTTGTCATGCGTAAACAAATTGCTATAGCACTTTCTGGTACTCTTTGGATGGGGATAGGCATCATGTTATTAACCAAAGGATTAAGACTCCTAGTTACAGCTGGAAAAGGAGAGCAAACAACACTTGCTCTTGTTTCCGTTGCCTTGCTTCTTGGTTTTATCAAAGGACGTTTTGTTCTTGCAAAAACAGTCAGAAGAGTTGTCTCAAGAATTGCTTCCTTGCCAGAGGTTACATTTACTAATGTGTACGAGAAAAAATATCTTATCTTGCTCTCTTCTATGGTTGCTTTAGGAGTTAGCCTAAAATTTTTCCCTCTTCCACCGCAAGTCTTAGGATTTGTAGATGTAGTTATTGGCTCAGCTCTGATAAATGGAGCGCTGCTCTATATTCGTTCTCTTTTCCAATGGTCTAAACCGTGATTTTATCTTACCTATACTGGGATCCTGCTAGAGAAATGCTCCCCTTTAACTTGCCCATTTTGGATCGTCCCATTTTATGGTATGGGTTTTTCTTTGCATTCGGATTTTTCATTGCCTACTGGATTGCTATCCATATGCTGAAAGGAGAATTTGGGAAAAAAGAAGCAAGGCATATCGTTGATAAGATGATGCTTTACATCATTTTGGGTACAATAATTGGAGCTAGACTAGGGGATATCCTCTTTTACCAAGATATTTCAGATTACATTCACGATCCATTAGCTGTTTTTAGAGTTTGGGAAGGGGGACTTGCTAGTCACGGAGGTGTTGTCGGAGTAATTATTGGTATATTCCTCTGCTCACGCAAACTTAAAATCTCTTGGATCCGTCTCCTCGACTTTATTGCTATTCCTACTTGTATCGTCGCATCTTGCATTCGGATCGGGAACTTTTTTAACCAAGAAATACTCGGCAAACCCTCAGATCTTCCGTGGGCAGTCATTTTTGGACATCCAGCGGATGGAGGAGAGATCGTCCCACGCCATCCAGCTCAGATGTACGAGGCTCTCTTTTATTTCCTTCTCTTTTTTGTCCTTTATTTTACAAGAGACCATCTTAAAAAGCGGGGAAGAGTGGCAGGTACCTTTCTCATCTCCGTATTTACCTTCCGCTTCTTTATAGAGTATTTCAAGATGGAGCAAAGCGTCTATTTAACCGGCTCTGCAAGCCTCTTCACAATGGGACAAATACTGAGCATCCCCTTTATTTTATTTGGCATCTACTTATGTTCAAAAAAGTGATATGTTTTGTTGTGACAAACTTGTGACACGCCTTATGACAAAAAAACGTGATTTTTGTCACAGTCCAGTTTGAAGCTTAGCGATATCTACAGGGAGATGAGGGATGATCCGGTTACAGAGTTCTTGGAGATTGTGACCGTTTTGTTGCTGATGCCATTTCAAAAAACGGCAGAGTGAGGATTCCGTTGTTTGTATGTACCAAATGTATTTGTAGAGAATCCAGATCCTGACATTTACTTGTGGAAGGTAGGGAGCAAGCTCTGGGTGTTGTTTCAGGTATTCCATACAAATTTGGCTGACAAATTCGTAGTGGTTTGCATCTGGGGTCGTTTGGAATTTTTGTTCGATGAGCTTGAGTAGGGGAGCTTCATGGTCAAGTTTAATCCATCTGCACAGTAGATCGCCCTGAATTGTCCAGAGGTGGATCTTTCTTTCCATTTCTTGCATCTGCTTTTGGATGCCGAGCTCTTTAAGTCTTTGAAAAAATTGAACGGTTATTTGAACAATCAGAGAAAAGCTTTGTTTGGGGTTGTCAATAAGGGTATTTGCAATTTCTTCTTCGATTTTTTGCCCAATTTTATAGGGAAGTTTTTCTAAAAGGTTTTCATAGTCGCTTAATGCTTTCCAAATGATCATTTCTAAAACATCCCCTTGAAGGATCGGAAGAAGTTTTGTTTCATGATAAATTTCCACGAGCGTATTTGGATTGCCAAGGGTGTTTTCCGCCGCAATAAACGCATAGACTGGCTGAGGAAGTCCTTGTTGGGAGAGGATTGCTTCATCGGAAAGATCTTTAGGTAGCCCGCTTGCCAAGGTATAGAGCGCTATAATTCGTCTTACGAGATCGCTGTATTTCAAAGTAGGATAGGCTTTTTTACAAAGGTCTATCTGCTTTTTGATAAAAGCGATTGCCGCATGTTTTGGCTCTGTAAGAGGATACGTTTTTTCAGCGAATAAGGCAGCAATGGTAAATGTCATCATGTCAATCGATGCAAAACTTGGTAGTTCATGCAAAGATTGGAGCGATTCTTTTACTTTATGCTCTAGTTGTTTCTGCTCAATTTGAGGTTCTTTTGCAGTGATTTCTAAAATGAGTTTTACAATCAATCTATCCATTTTGTCGTATTCATCGTAGGGAGATTTCAATTGATCTGGAGATCCTGTAAGTAAGTGGCGCTGCAAGGCCCAAATCATCCGAGTTAAGTGGTCAAGTTTGGGCTTTATCCCATCAATTGTTGCAATACACTCACTCATTTTGACTGCAAGCTGATGAGCAAAGTGGTGAGGTTGAGAAATCTTGCGCGTCGAAAAGTTTTTCAAGTTCTCTTTAATGAAGAAGGGGATATTTAATTTCCCTTCTTGTGTGATTGCCTCTTTTTGATCTTGGATATGGGCTAAATAATACGAGATTTTATCCCACATTTTTTTAAGAGCAGAAATGCCTAATCGGTAGTGGGGAAATTTCTGCTGAAAGTCAGGGGTGATCTTTTGAATCAGATCTTCTTGGATCTTATGAGACCATTTTTTTATAGATCCATGTGCATGCATTTCCTGCTTGATTTTTTGTGATAGAAACAAGCTTAAGTCTGAGTAAGGATTGTGGAAATCGGGGGCTTCATCAATCGAAAATAAGGTATCATTTGTCCCTTCTTTTTTTCCAAATGGAGGAGAGCCTGCCATCTTGACTGAAGGCTGGTTCCAAAATCCGTCCGAAGAAGAAGGTGGTTTAATAGCTCCTGACATATTCCTATATAAAAAAATTTAATTGTTAAATTCCTGTCTAAACGATCGTCCGATTTATTGTCTAATTAAATTTTAAACTTCACAAAAAAAAGATCAACGCAAAGGCGCATACAAGTGGTATGCGACAGTTTGGGCTGTATCATTTCGGACTTGCAGGTCTGAAGAAAAAATTTATAGTTAATTTGTTGACCGATATTAACAAAGCGTGTATAATATTTAATTATATTTTAATGCAAACTTTATTAATAGAAATATAGTATTTACAGCTAAAGTAAAAAACGGAGCTATTTATGACATCATATATTGGAAATAAACTTAATTCTCTTGCCTCCCAAATGGTAGGTGCCATTCCAGGCGAAAATGGGATGATAGTTCCCTACGGAAAGGTGAGTGGAGGAATCAGGTCTGCCAATGATGCCATACTAGCAAGCTTAAAAAATGGTCTCAGTACATGTCTTGCAAATATCTCTTCTCGATTTAATAAATCTTTAGCGGCTCAAGGATTAGAAGGTAAATGCGCTCGCGCAGCAAAATCTGCTCTGATGACAGTGCCTCCCGCTGCTCCAGTGATTGCGACCGATCTTAGTAAGATAAAAGCATTGATTAATATAAACTCAGGAATAGAAGTATCTGTAGCTGCAGCAGTTTTAATGATTAACAAATTTTTCTTAAACAACTTAACTCCACTAATAATCGAAAATAAAACTATAGTGAATGATGAACCCCTAACACCTCTTGGATTTATGGCGATAGCTATAAGTGGAGGGGTGGTCACCTTTATTGCATTTAAGATCTTAGATCAGGCAAAAGAACTAACATGGGCAGGAGATAATTTTTCTAACAGAATTACTTTGGTTTTATCTGGGATGTTAGCAAGTTCTGCGTTGGTTACGGTTGGAGAATCGATTTTATCACTTACAATTGGATCCAAAGCAGCAAAAATTGCCCCATTGCTGTCAATTTGTTGTTTGCCTCTTAGTTGTGGTTGTCTTTCGCATGTGTTTAGTAATGAGCCAATGACGTTTGGTAATGGCCCACCAGTATATATGAATAGCCCAACATCAAGGCTATTGAACGCTGCTATAGATGCTGGGGCTATTCTAAATTCATCCTTAACATATGCACTTCATTCAAGTACCCCCTTTCAACTCAGACTTGCTTTGTTAGGGGCCTATGCTGCTTATAACCATGAGCTATATCTTCGACAGCATAATTATTTTTATTCTGAAGAGGTAAAGAGGATGGCAATGTTGGCTAGTATAGCAATGGCGAGTGAGGCTCTTTACCCAGGCTATATAGCAACAGCAGTTACAGTTATATTAGCTGTCCCGCTTGTTGAAGCAATTTCTCTACTCAGTGAAGCCTTTTCTAAATTACAGCCCATCTATGCCAAGAATCATGAAAAGGTAGAGATGCAGGGTGTGCAACTTCTAGTCGAAGAACTGTATCCTTCAGACTTGGCAAAGATGGTGATGGACTATGCTGACGAAGAGAATTTCTCAAGAATCCGATTTCCAGAAGCAGCACAAATAGAGGAAATAGTAGAGGCACAAGAACCAGAAATTGCAGGACCTCAAGCTTTAGACGCGCTAGACTAAAGTTCTATAGAATTTAAGATTAACGCAAAGGCGCAAAAGCGCGAAGACGCAAAAAGAATTGAAAATATTATAAAATTCTTTTTGCGTCTTCGCGCTTTTGCGCCTTTGCGTTGATCTTAACTTGGAGTCGCATATAAGTGACACGCCACGGTTTGGGTTGGGGTGAGTTGAAGGAGTTCTGGCTTGGTCTTGTGGCATTTTTCCATGGCAAAGGGGCAGCGGTTTGCAAAGACACATCCTTGGGAAGGGATGTGAGAGATATCCCCTTTTAGGAGGATCTTTTTACGGGCTCTTTCTTTTTTTGGGTCTGGGATAGGGATGGCAGAGAGGAGGGCTTGGGTGTAGGGGTGCTTGGGGTTTTTATAGAGGTCTTCAGATGAAGCAAGCTCCAAGATGTTGCCAAGATACATGACAGCTACTCTATTGGAGAGGTATTTTACCAAGCTAAGATCATGGGAAATGAATAGATAGGTAAGTCCTAGCTCTTTTTGGAGCTTTTTTAGAAGATTGATGATCTGGGCTTGGATCGAAACATCGAGTGCAGAAATCGGTTCATCGCAGACGATGAATTCGGGATTAAGTGCTAGGGCTCTTGCAATGCCGATCCTCTGCCTTTGTCCTCCACTAAATTCATGTGGATATCGATGCATAAACGTGGGACAGAGGCCCACAAGTTCGAGGAGTTCCTTGATTTTCGATGAGGGGATCGTTTCTTTGTGGATTTTAAAGGGTTCCTCGATGATTTCTTTTACACTCATACGGGGATTTAAAGAAGAGTAGGGATCTTGGAAAATGATCTGCGCTTTTTTGCGCCACTCGCTCAAATCAAGGTTTAAAAGGTTTTGATCTCGATAAAGTATTTCTCCAGAATTAGGTTCGTGCAGGCGCAGAAGTGTTTTCCCAAGCGTGGATTTTCCTGAACCACTTTCTCCAACAATCCCAAGAGTTTCTCCTTGAAAAATCTCAAGTGAAACCTCATCTAATGCTTTAACGGGGCCAAAATGCTTTTTGAGTTTTTTTATTTTGTAGAGAGCCAGCATGAGGTTGTGTGTCCGGGGGTAATAGTAAAGATAGGAGGAGATTCATTTTTACACGCTTGTATGGAGTCTGTGCATCTGGGGCAAAAAGAGCATCCTGTGATCGATTTCCCAAGATCGGGAGGAGTGCCTTCAATGGGATGTAATGGTTCATTTTGAGGCATATCGAGTCTTGGTTTGGAAAGGAGAAGGCGCCTTGTATAGGGATGTTGCGGGGTTTCGAAAATTTGGTCCACAGGCGCAGATTCGATGATTTTACCTGCATACATCACAAGAACTCGATCGCAAAAACCTGCAACGACACTTAAATCGTGTGTGATCAGCAAAATGCTCATGTCGAGTTTTTGTTGGATGTCTTTTAGAAGATCCAAAATTTGAGCCTGTAGCGTTACGTCTAAAGCGGTTGTAGGCTCATCTGCAATAAGAAGTTTTGGGCTTGCAGCAAGCGCCAAAGCGATGAGAGCTCTTTGCCTCATCCCTCCACTTAGAGTGTGTGGATAGTGATCCATTCTGTCTTTAGGAATGCCCACTAAATCTAGAAGTTCTTCTGTTCTTTTCACAGCATCTTTTCTTGATTTTTCAGGGAAATGGCGCAAATAACTTTCCCTAATTTGAAAGCCAACTGTGAGTAAAGGATTGAGAGAGGTCATCGGATCTTGAAAAATCATTCCAATCTCTTTGCCTCTAACTTTTCGAAGCTCTTTTTCTGAAAATTCTAAGATGTTTTTTCCGTTGTAAATTACTTCTCCAGAAAATTCAGCGGTTTTTTTAGGAAATAACTTTACAAGAGATTTTGCAAGAGCGCTTTTACCTGATCCCGACTCTCCTACAATGGCAACAGTTTCTCCCTCTTTAATTTCTAGATTAACCCCTCTTACCGCATGCACATTCTTAAACCGCACATTTAGGTTGTTAATTTTGATCATATGCTCTCCATGTCAGGGAAGAGATTCAACGCAAAGACGCAAAAACGCGAAGACGCAAAAAGAATTAAAATCTTTATAAAAATTTTTGCGTCTTTGCGCTTTTGCGTCTTTGCGTTAATTTCTTTTGCAATCATATGCGGAGCCTGGGGTCGAGGGCGTCTCTTAAGGCATCACCGAGCAAATTAAAAGAAAGCATGGTTACGCTGATAAATGCAGCGGGAAAAAAGAGGCGCCAGGGGTAGTAGCGGAGAGCTGGCAGGCCATCGTTGGCCATTGTTCCCCAACTTGCAATGGGAGCTTGAACGCCGAGCCCTAAAAAACTTAAAAAAGCTTCTGCAAAAATGGCTGTGGGGATACTCAAAGTGAGAGTAACAATGATAGAGGGGGTTGTGTTAGGAATCAGGTGCTTGGATAAAATCCATGAGGAATTTGCGCCAAGAGCACGTGCAGCTAACACATAGTCGAATTCTTTCAGCTGGAGCACTTGTCCTCGCACGATACGAGCCATTCCAATCCAGCCTGTGATGCTCAATGCTATGATAATAGAAAGAAGACCTGGTCCTACAACAACCATTAAAAGGATGACAACAAGCAGATAGGGGATGGTGCTTAAAATATCTGCAGCACGCATCATGAATTCGTCGATTTTGCCCCCAAAGAATCCACAAACTGCCCCATAGACAACTCCAATGAGAAGATCGAGTACAGATGCAGAGATCCCCACAAGTAAAGAGATCCGCGCTCCCCACCAGATCCGTGTAAAAATATCTCTTCCAAGCTCATCTGTTCCAAACCAATATTCTAAGGAAGGAGATTGGTTTTTCAAAGGAAGCTGCGTTTCATAATAAGTATGGGAAGAGAGAAGGGGACCAAAGATGGCCATAACCATAAGCAAGGCTAGAAAATAGAGCCCGAACATCCCTGTCTTATTTACTTTAAGCCTCTGCCACGCGTTTACCATTTAGTCTTATCCTTGGGTCAATGAAACAGTATAAAAGATCTACAGCAAGTACGCAAACCATTAAACAGGCGCTGTAAAAAAGGGTGGTTCCCATAATGACGGTGTAGTCCCTATTGACCACACTCATGACAAACCATCCTCCTAAACCTGGAATTCCAAAAACTTTTTCCACAACAAAACTTCCTGTAAGTACGGCAGCTACAAGAGGTCCTAAAAAGGAGATCACAGGAAGAAGTGCATTCCTAAGCACATGAACGATAGCTATCCGAAAGGGATTCAATCCTTTTGATCTTGCAGTTAAGATGTAATCTTGTTGCAAAATCTCTACCATATTCGATCTTGTAAGACGTGCGATAAAGGCAGCTGGAAGAAGGGATAAAGAGATGGCAGGAAGGATCGAATGGGCAAATGAACCCCACCTAGCAACAGGAAGGAGTTCGAGTTTCATAGAAAAAACATATTGGAGTGCTGTTGCAATAATAAAACTTGGAAGAGAAACTCCAAGAACAGCAAAAAACATCACAAATTGATCTTGCCAGCGCAAGTGGTTAAAGGCTGCGAGAGTCCCAAGAGAAATCCCTAAGCCAATTGCTAAAAAGATCGCTTCAGCTCCCAATTTTAAAGAGATAGGAAATCCTTGCAGGATAATTTCAGTAACGGTTCTTCCTTCATATTTAAAGGAAGGCCCCAAGTCAAAAGTCACAATCCCTTTGAGATAGCTGAGATATTGCATAAAAAGAGGTCTATCTAGGCCATAGTGTTTTTTTAGGGCTGCCATAATCTCTTCAGGAATCGCTTTGTCTTGCGTAAAGGGATCGCCTGGGATAGCGTGCATGAGAAAAAAAGTTAGCGTTGCAACCAAAAATAGGGAAAGGAGTAAAATCCAGAATTTTTTACTGATGTATATAAGCATGCTTTAAATCTATGTGTCCTGTGTTTGTAAAAACGACCCCTTTAACATAAGGCTTTTGTAAATAGCTACTTGTATAAAAATAAATCGGTGCAATCGGCATATCATCTAAAAGTATCGTTTCTGCTTGATGGAGGATCTCTTCTCTTGTTTTTGGGTCGGTTGCCTGTTTAGCCATTTGGATGTATTTATCGTAGTTGAGGTTATTCCATCCTGTTCTCTCGGTATTAGATTCATCTAAAAAAGTCACAGGATCATTATAACCCGCAACTCCTCCCATTCTTGCTACCTGATACTGATGTTGATTCGTCTCGTTTAGAAAAACCTTCCATTCTTTATTTTCGAGTTTTACATCCACTCCAAAGGCTTCCTTCCATTGTTGCTGGATGGCCTGCGCAATTTTATGATGCCCGTCTGAAGTGTTATAGCTCAATGTAATTTTTGGGAGAGTTCCCCCTAATTCTTTTAGCCCAAGAGCAAATAATTTTTTTGCATTTGCAACATCGTGATCTAAATAAGCTGGTTTTGATGGTTCTTTCCAAAGATTTGGAGGGACGTAGGAGAGAGCAGGCTTTTGTTTTCCTTGTAAAATATTTTCAATGATTGTTTGCCTGTTGATAGCCAAAGTAAATGCCTTACGTATATTGACATTATTAAAAGGGGGTTTTTCTGTATTAAAGATATAGAAATAGGTGCCGGCAAGGGGGGTTGTCTGTAGAGTTTGTGTTTTTAAGATCGATTGTAAGGAATCCAACGGGATAGTAGAAAAAGGCTGTCCTGCCCAGTCAAGCTCTCCACTTTCGTACATCGAAAGCTCTGTTGTTTCATCTTGAATAATAGGAAAGAAAAGTTTTTGAAGCTTCACTTGATCTTTGTCCCAATAAGTTTCATTTTTCACCATGGTTACTTCATCATAGTGTTTCCAAGAAACCATTTTAAAAGGGCCATTTGCAAGATCGCCTTTATAAGGGAAGAAATAGGAGGTAGCTGCAAGTTCTGTAAAATAGGTGGTAGGATGTTCCAGATTGACCTGAAGCGTTTTATCGTCGATTACTTTTATTCCAAGCTCTTCTTTTGTTGCCTTTCCAGCTTTAAAAGCTTTTCCATTTTTTATCACAAAAAGTTCATTTGCAAATTCAGAGGGGAAATTTGGAGAAAGAATTGTTGTCCAGGTATCTGCAAAATCTTGAGCTGTAACAGGTGAGCCATCTGACCACTTGGCATCTCTCAAATAAAATGTATACTCCATTTTATCTTCACTTGTTTCGAAGTGGCTGGCAATCCCAGGGCCATCATCTCGTAAAAGTCCTTCTAAACACATCCGGATCAGGTTAATCGAGGTCGTATCGGTGGCTCTGCGGGGATCAAATGTAGGAGGCTCAGTATGGATGCTCATCCTAAGCTCTTGAGAGGTAGGAGGGGGGGAGTGGTTTGTATCGCAGGAAGAGAGAAAGATTAACGCAAAGACGCAAAGACGCAAAGACGCAAAAAGAGAAAATATATCATAAAATTTATTTTTGCGTCTTTGCGCCTTTGCGTCTTTGCGTTTAAAAGGGACTATGACCATGAAGCTACCTGTGCAAGAAAATTATTTAATTCTTATTAATGAAAGCAATTTGTATCATATTTGCAATATATGTTTAAAACAAATTTAGGAAACAAGATCCATTTTACGAGCCTAGGGTGTGCACGCAATCTCGTGGACTCTGAGGTGATGCTCGGCATTTTACTAAGGTCGGGATATGAGGCTACAGATAAGATCGAAGATGCAGATTATCTCGTAGTAAACACCTGCGGTTTTTTGTCTGCTTCGCGCAAAGAATCATGTGACACAATTGATGGGCTGATGCAAGAGAAGAAAGCTGGCGCAAAAGTGGTTGTCACAGGATGTATGGTGCAGAACCATAGTTCAGAAATTAAGGAGAAATTTAAGGATGTCCACTACTTCTTAGGTTCTGGTGATGTGGAAAAAATTCTGGAGGCAATACAAGCTCCAGGTCCTGGAGAAGCAATCACGAGTGCAAAGAGTTATATCCAGCTTGGAGAAGTTCCTCGTCAGCTCTCTACTCCAAAGCATTTTGCTTATCTAAAGATTGCAGAAGGGTGTGCAAAGCGATGTGCTTTTTGCATTATTCCAACGATTAAAGGCCCCTTAAAGAGTAAGCCTGTAGAGCAGATTCTTAAAGAATTTGAGCTCCTTCTTTCAGGTGGAGTGAAGGAAGTGATCTTGATTGCTCAGGATTTGGGAGACTTTGGAAAAGACAGGGGAGAAGTAAAAGGTCTTGAGAACTTATTAAAAGAGATGCTTAAAGTGAAAAAAGACTTTTGGCTCCGCCTTCTCTATCTTTATCCTGATGAAATCACAGAAGATCTTATCGAGATTATGGAAAAAGATTCCCGTATCTGCGCGTATCTCGATATGCCGATCCAACATATCAATAATGAAATGCTCAAAAGCATGCGAAGAAAAACATCCAAAGAGCAAATCATTCATACAATTGAGACCTTAAGAAAAAGGATCCCTTCTATTGTGATTAGAACAAGTTTGATGGTGGGATTTCCTGGCGAGACAGAAGAGCAGTTTGAAGAGCTTATCCAGTTTGTTCAAAAGCATCCGCTTGATAACGTAGGTATTTTTAAATATTCAAAAGAGGAAAAATCTTCTTCTGCAAAATTTGAAGGACATTTAAGCGAAGAGATTAAAGATCGCCGTTATGAAAAGCTCGCAAAGGCTCAGATGAAGGTTTTGAAAAAGAGAAATAAAGCTTATATCGGCAAAAAACTTCGAGTGATTGTTGAGGGTTACCATCCTGAAACAGAACTTCTCATGCGCGCAAGATTCTATGGACAATGTCCTGAAATTGATGGACAGATCATTATTAACGATGGGCGCAAAGTCAAAGCCTTTGGCGAATTTTACGAAGTAGAAATCACAGATGCCTCTGAATTTGATTTGATAGGGCGCGTTCTGTGATGATTGTATTAAAACCTGGTAGAGAAAAGTCGGTATTACGAGGCCATCCTTGGATATTTTCAGGGGCAATTGCGCGTGCGCCTAAATTTTCTAATGGGGATATCCTTCCTGTTCATGATCATGAGGGGAAATTTCTTGCGCTTGCTTACTTTCATACAGAAAATAGCATAGCTGGGCGCATTTTAAGTTTTAAGCAGCAAAATATAGAGGAAATTTTAAGAGAAAAATTGCTCGCTGCTTTTACTATGCGGAAATCTCTTTTACAAAATTCTAATTGTTTTCGTCATATCAATGCGGAAGGAGATGGTCTATCTGGTCTCATCATTGACTATTATGACAATGTGTTTGTCATCCAAATCAGTACCATTGGAATGGATCGGCTCAAGCCTTTGCTTGTTACTCTTTTTGTAGAGCTTTTTAAACCCAAAGCTGTTTATGAAAAGTCCCTTTCCTCTTCGCGTAAGCAAGAAGGTTTGAGTGAGAGTGAGGGAACACTTTACGGTGCTCTCCCAGAAGAAATAGAAGTGAGTGAAAATGGGGTAAAGTTTCTTGTCTCCATTACGAAAGGGCAAAAGACAGGTCTTTTTCTTGATCAGCGAAGCATGCGAAAAAAGATAGAATCTTATGCAAAAGACAAGCGTGTGCTAAATTGTTTTTCCTATACAGGCGGATTTTCCCTTTTTGCTTTGAAAGGTGGCGCATCAGAAGTTGTCAGTATTGATAGTTGTAAAACAGCTTCAGCTTATGCTCAAAAGAACACAGAACTAAATCATTTTTCTCATCATACGATCCATGTTTCTGATGTCTTTGACTTTTTAAGGAACGACCCGTTAAATTTCAATCTAGTGATCTTAGATCCCCCAGCTTTTGCAAAAAAACGGAATGATGTGGAACAAGCTTGCAAAGGATACATCGAGCTTAATCGCCTAGCTATCGAAAAAATGCCTCCCGCTTCTCTTCTCCTTACGTGTTCTTGCTCTTACTTTATCGACCAAAATCTTTTCCAAAACCTCATTTCCCAAGCTTCTTGCAATCGGAATGTGCGCATCTTAGAAAAACACTCTCAAGCCATCGATCATCCCACCAACATCCATCATCCCGAAGGGGAATATCTCAAAAGTCTTCTCCTCTACATCGAATAATTCACCCTTTATCGCTTCGCGATAGAAAAAAGAATTGAAGAGAAGCAACCCATCATTTATACCTAAAATAAATAAGATAATTTTGGGGAAACATGAAAAAGTCGAAAATCGCGTTAAGTATTGTGTGTATTCTTTCTACGAATATGAGTTTTGCCAATAGTGTTACATGGTCGGGCACAACAAACTCAGACTGGAGCGTTGCTGCCAATTGGGGCGGGACTGCTCTTTCTGGAGGGGTAACGCCTGCTACTCTCACATTCCCAGCTACAATAGCAAGTGGCCGGTACATATCAACTTATACTTTCGGTCATCCCATTTCAAATCTTTCTGTAGGGACATTTGCAGTACCTACTGCTAATGCTTATACAATTCAAGGTTCTCAGGATGCCGTTTCTCCGTTTACTATTCTGCCGATCCCAATGGCTACAAATACAAGTATCTCAATTGGCCCAGGAGGGACAGCTCGTCCTACTTTTAACTACCTACAGGCTAACGGGAGCTTAACACTAACTAAAGCAAATACAACCACTACACTTCCGACAGTTGTTAATTCTATCATCGGTGCAGGGGTATCTGCAGGAGGTGATTCTGTGATTTTTACTACTTCAGGCTCGCCTTCCACAAATTCAGGATTTCAATATGGGCAAACGATAGCTCATGGCTTTGGAGCTAATAGTTATAGCGGTGGTACCACGATAACCACACTCGGTTCATCTGCTGCAACTCTTAATATACAATGTACTGCTGCTAATATATTCCCCTCTGCTACTGCGCCAATAGCTACTTTGACTTTCAATGGAGGTACTTTAGATTTAAATGCATTTAATCAAGCAATAGATAGTATTACTAATAGTGGAGGGCCATCTCTTGCTATCATTGAAAATACAAGTATCGCAACAACTGCCGCTTTAACTATTGGATCTTTTACAACTTCAGGAAACCTTAACTCAACAATAAATGGACAGATAGGACCCTCAGGAAGTGCCAACCTTAGTTTAACTAAATCAGGAACGGGTACTCTGAGCATTCTTAATAACACGGCACCTCAAAATCTATATTCTCATGGAACGACTTTAAATGGAGGAACAATTAAAGTAACGGACGCTACTAATTTAGGAAGCGGTACCTTTGTTTTTCAGAATTTAGATACGTCAGGCGGTGACATTACTCTTGATTTTAATATAACTACAACAAATAAGACATTTACTAATAGTATCACACTTAATGCACCCGGCACAGGTGCAATGGGCGGAATTGTGATCAGCAACACAGGTTTTCAACCGACCCTTACAGGGCCGATTACAGGTCCTGCAGGAAGTCCCTCTTTGCAACTTAATGCTGGCTCTTCAACTTTACAGCTTCTGCCTGTTGCAGATAGTACCTATCCTGGTGGAACCAATTTGCTGGGTGGAACTATTATAGCCTTTCGATTGACTGCAGGGACTATAAATGCACTAGGCTATGGGCCTATAACCTTTAACGGAGGGAATTTAACGCTTGGAGATCAAATATTAGCTTCTTTCACTCTCTCTAATACTAGTCCTCACAATAACATCCTTACTATGACGCAAGGTGGTTCAATAGATTGTAATGCAGCGAGCGTAACCCTTGGCGACAACATGAATACAGGGGCAGACATTATTACTGGTAGTGGGGTTCTTACTTTTAAAAATTCTTTGTCGAACTCAGGCGGTTTTATTATTCCTTATGCAAATAGCAGTTACTCTGCAGGAGTTGTTTTATCTAGTGGAATTGTATCGATAGGAAATGCTCAGAGCTTAGGAACAGGCATTATTAATTTAAGTGGAGGGGAATTATCACCTTCTGTTTCTTTAACGCTCGCAAATGGACTAAATGTAACAGCAAATTCAACCATAAATTCAGGGACAGGAATCAATACTGTTCTTTCCAATTCGGTAGCGGGAATTAATAGTCCGATTTTAACTTTAAGCGGATCTGGGACTACTGCAATAAATTCAGTTAGTGTGACTGATACTGGCGTATTTACCATTAGCGGAAACATTGCAGGCTCCCAAGCTTTGAATATAGCAGCTGGCAGTGGAACCCTTAATTTGCCTTTAGCTAGCAGCTACGCAGGTGGGACAAATTTGAATAGCGGGATTCTCTCTGTTGGAGATCCGGCAAGTTTAGGTAGTGGAACATTGGCTATGAGCGCCGGAACAACTCTCATCCCTTCTGTTACTCTTACCTTGCCAAATGCAGTAAATGTTACAGGAGATGCAACGATTGCCGCTGCAAATAGCGCAAATGCGATATTCTCAGGTCTTTTAACAGGAACAGATGGAACAACTTTAACATTAAACGGAATGGGAACCACTGCTCTTGAACAAATCGCAGTAAACGGGACTGATGCGTTTGTCGTAAGTGGAGGAATTGGAGGCTCTCAGCCATTAACAAAAACAGGAACTGGATTGCTCACATTCCCTTTAGGAAACGACAATCAATGTGGAAGTGTGGAAGTTGCAGGAGGAGAACTTGCAGTTTTGGGAACATTAACTGCAAACACCACTCTCACAGTTGATTCTGGTGCAACGCTCTCTGGAACAGGGACTGTAACTGGAGATGTGATAAATAATGGCTTTGTAGCGCCAGGAGCAAGTCCTGGACAGTTTTTCTTTGTAGGAAACTACATCGATAATAATACTTTTGTGGAAGCGATTACTCCTACTATAGGGGCTGAGCTATTTGTTACTGGGAATGTCATCATCAACTCTGGCACTACTTTTCAAATAGTACCTGATCTAACGATGGGTGCTTACACCTCGGGGACCACGTACACAGTGATCGATGCAACAGGTAGTGTTACTGGGAAATATCAAACCCTCACTTCCACAGCTCCTTTAATTGTGGGAACTCTTTCTTATGTAGGCTCTACTGTAGTGCTAACTTTAGGTTCACCGCCACCGGTTCAGACGGTTGTAACAGGTGGAAATGCCGGCAAAGTGGCAGCTGCCATAGACGCAGTCAATGCATCGGGAAACACAGCGCTTAAAGGAATCGCTGATTCTCTCATGCATTTAACGCTTGATCAATTAATTAGCGCGCTTAATGCGATGGATCCTTCCCGTTTTAAAGGACTGGGAATTGTCCAAGAAAATAATGGTGTGATTGTGCAAGAAGCGCTTACACAGAGATTTCAAGTTGTACTAGATGGAAAGCATTGCTATGACCCTTGTCCTCAAGAGTGTGAACCTGATTATGATGTGAATCTATGGGCTGCAGGGATGGGAGATTATCTGCATCAGTCAAATACCCACTTTTTTGGAAGCCCTGTTGCTGGCTACAGAGATAGCACAGGGGGAATTGTTACAGGGGCGGACTACAATTTTTCTAAGTATTTCTATGCAGGGGCTCTTGCCGCTTATACTCATTCACATATGAAATGGAACAATCAGCAAGGAAGTGGTGATATTAATAGCGGCTACGGAGGGCTTTATTTCTCTATGCTTGGGAGAATATTTTACGGCAACCTCTCTGTTATTGGAGCGTGGAGCGGCTATGATGCAAAAAGAAACATCATCTATCCTGGAGTATCTCAAACAGCAAAAAATAATCACCATGGAAATCAAATTTTATCTCACGTAGACACAGGATTCAACCTTGGATACAAAGCTCTTACCATCCGCCCATTTGATTCTCTTGATTGGATCTTCCAAAAAGAGAGTTCTTTTGTAGAACATGGAGCTGGAGCCTATGATTTATCTGTAAAAAGCACTCGTGCAAATATGCTCCGCAATGAGCTTGGGCTTAACCTCGCAGCTAGCCGCAGAAGCGAAAAAATCCAAACAACGATCGATGGAAAAGTGGGCTGGGTAAGAGAAGTGCGTATGAGTGGCAAGACTGTACAATCAGAATTTGTCACAACAGATGTTCCTTTTACTACCATTGGCTTCTTTCCTAATCGGAACCTCTTGTCTTTGGGAGGCAGCCTAACCGCTACCACCTCAGATGATCTATTGACCTTCACTCTTTACTACAATGGAGTTTTTGGGAACAGATACTCAGATAGCAACGTTGGTGGAGAGATCTGTGTTGCTTTCTAAAAATAGCTTGCGCAAGTTTTGGGCCTAAGTTATATGGAAACTATGAAATTCAGATTTATCAGGACACAAGACCCTGAATATACGACAGAGCTCATGCTCCGTTGGGAGAATTTGCGAAAGCCGCTGGGACTGCCCCCTGGCTCTGAAGTTCTCCCTGAAGATAAAGAAAGCCTCCACTATACTGCTTATGATAAAAAGCAAATGGTAGGCTGCGTCGTCTTTTATCCAGAGAATAAAGAGAAAGGGCGCCTCTATCAAATGGCTGTTAGCGAAGAATATCGGGGAAAAGGGTTTGGGAGGCAGATGATTGCTACTCTCGAGCAGTTTCTTGCAAAAAACGGCTACAAAGAAGTCTATCTTTTCGTACGTGATGAGAGCATCGGCTTTTACAAAAGAATGGGGTATCATTTAAACGGTGAGAGCAGCCAGCTCGCTGGCGTGCCCCACCTTTTAATGACGAAAACGATTTCAGTTTTGGACGAGTAAAAACTGTTTTTCTTCTTCTGTTCCATTAATCGTAGAAAGATCAGGACATTTCGCTTTAAATGCGTCTAGCGAATTTGTTGCAATAAGAGAGTGAAGAGGGATTGTTGTATGGCGTTGCAAAAAGCTTGTAATGTCGTTAATCTCACGACTTTCTTTCTCAAGCTTACAGTGACTAGTCTGGTACATTTTATTGGCTAACGCAGCGATTATACCACCCAAAGCGCAAGACGCAAAAGCAGTTCCAACAATAGCAAAGGAATAGCCTAATTGCGTTCCTTCTAGGTTGTTCAGTTGGCTAAATGCCTGATGATATTGAGAAACTAAATCGGAGGGAGCTTGTGACCAACCACCATGCATCATGATTTGATTCCGTAACAAGTCAATCTGAGAGCTTGATGCATCAACTTGTGGTTGGAGTGCATGGGCCTTTTGTCCGCAGATCACAGCTGCTAAAACACATCCCCCAATAAGGATAAGAATTGTGACAATGGCAATTTTACGCACTCTTTGATCCCGGTTGTGCCTATCGACAAACGTTTGTCTGTTGATTGTTTGCCCGTCGTCATTTGTAAAATCTTTCCAGCCATCCCGTGCAGCGCCAGTGCTTACATATTCAGTACCATTCATTGATGGAATTTTAACCATAATAACCCCCTGTTATCTGTTTTATTTTTAAGTAGTATATAATAAACATATTAATATTTAATAAATTTAATTGATTAAATTTATTTGTATTGTTATTTTGAAGTATTAATAATTTTAATTTAATGAGGATGGGGCTATTCTTCGTCCCTCAGGGACATAGGTTTA
>Ga0206905_10011_pt1 | contig 52087 bp, 49 predicted proteins | sample Alteio_BWOrgHeat_43_FD_152940 | JGI IMG/M metagenome (GOLD analysis project Ga0206905, IMG submission 152940) | Enriched cells from forest soil in Barre Woods Harvard Forest LTER site, Petersham, Massachusetts, United States -... | ecosystem: Environmental > Terrestrial > Soil > Temperate forest >...
GCCCTGTCAGCGACTAAATGGCATCGAGGGCGGGCGGGATTCAGCGGTGGCATTGCCGCGGCTGCCTTAGCGCACGCTTTTATGGATACGCATGGCTGAGATGGCTGGAATGCCCAATTTTCTATAAAAATCGCTGTGGCGTTGCGATCTTTAAAATGCAGTTCCATGCTCATCCGATGACAGGATTTCTCGCCGCAATCTTTGCAAAGCTGGGAAGACATACTCAGTCTCCAGTTGCGACCACTGCCCGCCTACCGCCGGGGATTCAGCCAAAGTCGGCCGAGTTGGCGAGACAGGGATTGATCCCAATGCCGAACGCGGCGGACGGTTCGGAGGACCACGTGCATGAAATGCGGGATGAATTGCGCCAGCTATTCCGCGAGGGACGGTTCGACGAGGCCACGGATTTGGCCCAGTCCTTGTCGGACGACGTGCTCATGGGGACTCCAGCGGAGGCAATCGCGGATGCGATTCGAGCCCGAAGTCCACGAGACGCGAAACGCCTGTATCAAGTTGCCATCCTCTACTATCGCTGGGAAGGAACCCAAGCCACAGGATCAGGCGAAGGCCTCATGGCGATGGACCATATCAAAACTCTGGAAAGCAAGATAGCCAGGTTGGAGTCGTGAATGAGAAACGACCGCCCCTGCGAAGCTTTTGGTTCGCCCTCGGTGCTGGATCCTTACTTCAGCATTCGCTCTCGGTCGATTCGCGCCCGATCACTCGCTGCGGGTCAAGGATCTATTTTGAGATATGCAAACGGTAATTCCTATTCTTCTGGAGGATTTGGAATACCATCCATGACGCTAGGCCTTTTATTGACTCAAATTGGATGTTTGACTTCATCATGTTCGTTGTCTTAGGCGGATTTGGCCTGATGTTCATTATCCGCTCGCGGAAAATCTGCGAACAGCGCTATCAGCAAGTCAAAAAGTTCAACGAATCCGGATGGGTTCCGAATTTCTTGAAAATGGATCCCGAAAAATTCAGAAGCGACCGCCAATTGTGGATGTTCCGGATTGGGGGCGCTATATTCATAATTTTGGGCATTTATTCTTTGTTGGTGGGATTTCGGTGAGAACTAAAATCGGATGCTGATCTCAACAGCCATCGTGCGACATGACCTGCTCTACTGAAGGCTCCGTGAAAGTCCGGCCATGAAATATATCTTATGTTATGCGGACGAGGCGCTTGGCGAGGCATGGAGGCGCCATTTTTCCACTCATCCCGACATCGGGATTTTGGGCGGGGATATTTGCCGCGTCGAGTGTGACGCCATCGTTAGTCCCGCCAATTCATTCGGTTTTATGGATGGCGGTCTCGATCATCAGATTTCCGAACGATTCGGATGGGATCTGGAAAAGCGCGTTCAATCGGCGATTCAATCTCGCCCGATGCGGGAACTCTTGATAGGCGAAGCTATCATTGTTCCGACTCAGGACGCGAAAGTTCCGTGGCTGGTCGTTGCGCCTACGATGCGGGTCCCCATGCGGATTCGGGGAACGATCAATGCGTATCTGGCAATGAAGGCCATTTTGCTAGCCGTTCGGGAGCATCTTCACGGGGGCGCTATCGGCAAGGTAGCCATTCCGGGACTCGGCGCCGGCATCGGCGAATTCGCGCCGGAAGTTTGCGCGAGCCAGATGTGGCAGGCGTTTCGGGAGATAGTCCTCGAAGAGCATAAATATCCCAGCAATTTCGCCGAAGCGCAGAAGATGCATTTGGCGCTTAACAGGGCTTCGATGCTCCTTGGACAGGAGTGACCAGCGCCAATCATTCGCACGCAGTAGCAATTCGCGAAGCGATCCAAAGCCACCTCCGACTCTCATATGAATGCCGCTACGACTTCGCCATCGCCTGCGCCTCCAGCGCGAGGCGGGAGGCGCGGAGGCTGTCGGCTGAGGTCAGGTCCGCTAGTTCCTTTTGCCCGCGCATTTCGTTGAGGAAATCAGCAATATAGCCGCGCGTGCGGTTTTCCAATGCGGGACGGATTTCGGGAGCTTCGCTAGTGTCTTTGATGACGGTGACTTCTTTCGCAAATACGTGCGTTTCCACGAGGCCCGCCGAACCGTGAATGAGCAGATGCCAGTAGTGCGGAAGTTGGTAGCCCAGACGATCCGGCGCGACATAGGAGAAATCGGCGAGCACTCCGGCGCCGTTTTGAAGGACGGCCATCACTTGCGCGCTGTCCTCAAAATGCGGAGCGAACCGGGCTTTTTGATTCCATGAACGGGCGGCGATCACGGATTTCCAATCAAGACCCGTGAGCCAGGGCACAAGGTCGAACGCGTGGATTCCGATGTCGTTAATCGTGCCGCCGTGCTTGCCGGGCTCGAAATACCAGGCCGGGCGTGTGGCGGGAATGAGCGGATGCTGTCCATCGATGCGGATCGTGGCGACCTCGCCAATTTCGCCGGAGCGTATGATTTCCCGTAGCGCGCGGAAAGCGCCGTGTCCGCGGCTATCGAGTTGAAGACCCACCAGCAGCCCTTTTTCGGCGGCGAGTTTCTCGATGGCCGATTGCTCCTCGATCGTGATGCAAAGCGGCTTGTCGCTGAGCACATGGCGCCCTGCCCGGAGAGCGGCGAGCGCGAGCGCGCCGCGGCGTCCATAATAATCGCCAATGGCGACGACATCGCACTCCACCTCGGCCAGCATCTTTGCGAAATCCGTGTGAGTGATCGTGACACGACCCTTGGCTGCAAGATCCGCGCGGGCGCCGGCATCTTCTTCACAACAGGCCACTACTTCCGCGTCCGGGCGCTCCTCCACGCCTGCGAGGAGATCGAGGATATGACCATGCCGGAACCCGGCAAATGCGAATCGCGTTTTCATTCAGTCTTTGGGAAGCAGGGAGGCCGAGTCGGCATCGAGATGCAGCACGGCGCGCGGATGGCTTCGGAGGATGGATGCCGGACACCCCTTGTCCACGGGTCCAAGGAGCGCATCCCACATAGCGCCGGCTTTTCGCACTCCGGGCACAACGCACGAGACGCTTCGCGCGGCGATCAGGGCCGGAATCGTGAGCGTCAGCGCGTATGGCGGCACGGCGTCCACCGTGGGAAAGCAGCCGTCGCTCACCTGCTGGCGTTTGCACGTTTCATCCAGTTGCACCTTCTTGATGAGAAGCGGGTCCTGGAAATCCGCCACCGGCGGGTCATTGAAAGCCAGGTGCCCATTTTCACCGATGCCCATGCAGGTAAGATCCACCGGCTTTTCCGCAAGAAGCGCCGCGTAGCGCGCGCACTCTTCGGCGGCATCATTCTCCGCCTGAATCCAATGCACGGCGCGCGGCGCGGGGATGCGCTTCACGAGATGCTCCCGCAAATAATTCCGGAAGCTTCGCGGATGATCGGCGGTGAGGCCGGAGTACTCGTCCATGTGGAAGACGACGACACGCGACCAATCGATGTCCTCCTTCACGAGCGCATCGAGAAACTCATTCTGCGACGGCGCGCACGCAAAGATGACGCGCGCTTCGCCGTTCGCATCGCACGCCGCCCGGATACAATCAGCGGCGAAGACGGAAGCGGCGGCGCCCATGGCTGGCCGGTCGGGATATCGGCGGACCGTGAGGGAGTCAAATTGGGAAGTGATCATGTAGAGAAAACTCCAGGGGCGACCTGCAAGCGTTGTTCAGGAAATCGGAATGATTGGCAAGCCGATGCGGAAGTGCGCGGCGGCTTGCGTGGAAAACATCGCGCGAGCGTCGCTGGTGGAAAGGTTCAGCCATCGGGCGGCGTTCAGCATCCCCTGATCAGGCGTGAGGCACGAACCGGCGAAATTCTTGCGGCCCGCCTGGCGCACGACGCCGTCCTTCGATTCCACCTTGATGCTGCCAACGGTGTACTTTCCGGGAGGCGCTCCCGCGGCGGAGACCGCATCCGTGGTGAAGATCACTTTGCCGCGCGGCTTTGCCCGGAAGAAATTCCGCAGCACCGCGGGTGGAAGATGCACGCCATCGGGGATGAAGCAGGCCGTCAGTTCGTCGCGGGCGAGCAGCCGTTGCATGATATTGTCATGCCGATGCATCGTCTGCGGCACGCCATTGCCGACATGCGTGCAAAGCGTGGCGCCGGCGCGAATGGCCGCGTCGATCTGCGCGTCGGTGGCATTCGTATGCCCAAGGGACACGACGACTCCGTCCTGCACCACCTCGGCGATGAATTCCGCGCTGCCCGGCAACTCGGGAGCGATCGTAAGCATGCGGATCCGCCCGTTTGCCGCGCTTTGAATTTGCTTAAAGGCTTTCGAGGTAGGCGCACATTGCAATCCGGCCGGATGCGCGCCGCGATAGCCGTCTTCCCCACTCAGAAACGGGCCCTCCAAATGATAGCCGCAGACCGTCTCCGAGACCATCGGGTCCCGCGCGCGAAGTTCCTCGATGTGCTTGAATTTCGCGCACAGCGCATCCACCTCGTCCGTGATCAGCGTCAGCAAAATGCGATGGGTCTGGCACGCTCGCAAGGCATCCACCGCGCGCCTCAAGCCCTCCGCGGAAAGCTCCAGAGTCTGGAAATCGACACCCGCAAAGCCATTGACCTGATGGTCAAAAAGCGAGGGAGCGAAGGAAGTGGCGATTCTGGGTTGTTTCACGGGCGAGGGAGCGGGCGAGGACATAGTGGATTCGATGGAAGAAACACGGTCTCTTGCGAAGACGCCGGGCAGTGTGTTGAAAACAATCTTCCTTGCAATCTTTCCATGAAGACAACCTTCAAACACACTAGCCATGAAAGGGTAATGAATCTGGAGGAGGAGGAAATACAATCGGATTAGCGCAATTTCATGCTTTTTCCTTCCGAAGTGATGATATTCATGCTTGCGAATTCTCGCGGCGGGGGATGAAGTGTCCGCCCAGTCGATTGCAAAAACCACCCCCTCGTTATGCGAAAGTTCACCGTCGCTGCTCTGGCCTGTATTTTCCCGCTGTTCACGCACGCGGCAATCGAGGCCGGCTTTGCCGAGCGCGACATCACGCCGGAGGTCGGCATGGAAGTGCCAGGCGGCTACGGCAAATCCTTCTCGAAACGAATCCATGATCCCTGCAAAGTTCGCGCGGCAGTCTTCGGCGATGGCAAGGATCGAGTCGCCTTAGTGGGGCTCGACGCTCTCGGAGTGCCCCGCGATCTCGTGCTGGAAGCGCGCGCAAAGATCGCCGAACGCTGCGGCATTCGCCCGGAAGCCGTGCTCGTCTGCGCTTCGCATTCCCACTCGTCCGGTCCTATCCTCTCGGTCCAGCCGGGCGAATACGATCATGCGTCGGATCTCGTGAAGGATCTCGCTTACAATAAAACCTCGTGCGCCGATCCCGGTTACCTGAAACGGGTGCGAGACGCGATCGCGGATGCAGTCGTGGATGCGGACAAGCAGCGCGCGCAAGGCACGGTGAGCTTCGGCAGAGGCAGCGAAGCCACGGTCGCCTTCAATCGCCGCATCCGCATGAAGAATGGGCTGAGCTTTTCCCATCCGGGGAAAGGCAATCCCGACAACGTGGAGTTCGCCGGACCCACGGATCCCGAAGTGGGCGTCATCGCCTTTTGGAATCCGGAAGGCAAACTGGTGGGTTGTGTCGTGAATTTCTGCTGCCACGGCACCGCGAACGGCCCGTGGATCAGCGCGAACTGGATCTACTATATGGAACGCGCGATCCAGGGTTACTACGGTCCGGATACGAAAGTGGTCTATCTCCAGGGGGCGTGCGGTGATGTGACCCAGGTGAATAATCTCGATCCCCGTGCGAATCCCGATGGCGATGCCTGGTCGCAACTCGTGGGCGGCCGGGTGGGCGCCGAAACAGTGAAGGTGCTGGTGGGAATGTCGCAGACGCGCGTGACCGAAGCGCCGGTGGCCGCCTTGCAAAAAATCTGGAGCATTCCGCGCCGCGCCCCCTCTCCTGAACACGTGGCGGCGGCGCTGGAACTGGCGAAACAAGATCCGAAGACCGCCGGGCCCGATTGGGTATGGGCAAAGGAAACCGTGATGCTCGATGCGCTCATCAAGGAGCATCCCAGCGTGGAGGTGGAAGTGCAGGCCATCCAGGTTGGACCCGTCGTTTGCATTTCCGATCCATCGGAGTATTTCTGCCAGTACGGCCTCGATCTCAAGGCGGGGAGCGGCTTCCCGATGACCTTCCCCTGCGAGCTTTCCAATGGCTGCGCCGGCTATGTGCCCACGGAGGAAGCCTTCGGCCCGCACGGAGGCGGCTACGAAACCCGCCTCACTGCCTACAGCAATCTCGAGATCACGGCCGGCCGCCAGTTCCGCGATGTGGGCCTGGAGCTCGCCCGGAAATTGACGCCGGCAAAGCTGGCCGAACCGCCTCTCGCGCCCCCTTTCAAGCAAGGCTGGTCCTACGGCAATCAGCCTCCCCAGTTAAAATAGAAAAGCAATAGGACGACAAACATCCGCTGCCCCAAATGAAACGCACGCAATCCCTCCATCTGCTCGCCCTTGGAGCCCTCTTCGCCATCCGTCCGCCGCACGCGAGCGCGCAATTCTCGCCCGAAAAAGAGCTCGCCACCTTTAAGGTGGAAGCGCCTTTGCGCGTCGAACTGGTGGCTTCCGACCCAATGGTCGAGTCGCCGTGCGCGATGGCTTTCGACGAACGCGGCCGTCTTTTCGTCACCGAGAATCGCGGCTATCCGCACACCAACGAACCGCCCCAAGGCCGTGTGCTCATGCTCGAGTCCACGAAGGGGGACGGCGTGATGGATAAGCGGACCGTCTTCGCCGAAGGCCTCACGTTTCCCAATGGCGTCCTGCCGTGGAATGGCGGTCTGATCGTCACCTGCGCACCGGATGCTCTTTTCCTCAAGGACACCCACGGAGACGGCCATGCGGACGTTCGCAAAGTGCTTCTCACCGGCTTCGATTCAACCAAGAGCACGCAGCTTCGCGAAAATTGCCCTACGCTCGGCCCGGATGGCTGGATATATTTCGCGGCCGGCCTGGTCGGCGGCACGGTCACATCGCCCGATCACCCTGAGAAACCCGCGGTGAAAATGACCGGCGATTTGCGCTGGAATCCGCGCACCGGCGATTTTGCGGATGTGGATGGACGCTCGCAATACGGCATTTCGTTCGACGATTTCGGCCGGCGCTTCATTTGCATGAACCGTCTCCCGGTGCAGCATCAGGTGATCTCGTCCGCGACCCTGCGCCGGAATCCGCATCTCGCCTTCAGCGCCACCGTTCAGGACTGCAACGAACTCACCGTGAAAACGGGCCTTCCCGGTGGCGTTGACGGCGTCAGGGTTTATCCCATCAGCTCGAACATCACCACCGCTGACTCTCACGCGGGCTCCTTCACCGCCGCGTGCAGCGTGAAGATCTGGCGCGGAGGCGCGCTTCCCGAGAAATTCAATGGCTGCGCTCTTTCCTGCGAGCCCACCGGCAATCTCATCCACGCCGATCGGCTCGTGCCCCGCGGCGCGACGTTCTTCGCTCAGCCGATCCTGGAAAAACGCGAAATCTTTGCCTCCAGCGATGATTGGTGCCGCCCGGTCTTCCTCACCAGCGGCCCCGATGGCGCGCTCTACTTCTGCGACATGTACCGGAAGATCATCGAGCATCCTGATTATCTGTCGGAGGATATCCGCAAGCATAGCGACTTCGACGCGGGCAAGACCATGGGCCGCATCTGGCGGATCACCGACGCGCAGAAGGAAGGCGCCAGGAAAACGCTCCCCGTGGCTTTTTCAAAGAAGGAGCACTGGATCGAGCAGGCGCTGGTCGTCGTGGCAGTTGGCAATGACTGGGCGCGGCAGACGGCCCTTCGCCTTTTGTTGGAAGGCGCCGATGCGCCCACGATTCCGCAAATTGAAATATGTTCCAAGAGTTACGCGGCCGACGCCGGCCCGGCGGGAACTGCCGCGCTCCTGCGCCTGGCGGCGGTAATCGACGAACGCAATGCCGCTTCAAACCATAAGTCCGAAAGCGATCACGCGATCTTCGAGCAAATGCTCGCGACTGATGCTCGAAATCCGGTCGCGGGAGTCCGGGAATCCGCGATCGACGCGGGAAAGCCCAATTTCGATTCCGCATGGGCTCGACCGCTGGTTTCCGATCCCGATGCGCGTGTGCGCTTTGAACTTCTGGCCAATGGCCAATTCCCCGACACTCCGGAAGCGCAAGCCGCGCTCGCGGAGATCGCGGATCGCGGCGTGGAAGATCGCTGGACTCGCGCCGCGGTACTGAGCGTGCCGAATGTCGATCCGATGAAAATCGCATCCTCCGTGTTGAAAAAGCCCGCCACGGAGGATCGCGTGGCGCTCGTGTACGAAGCGGCGCGCACGGCCGGTTCGACAGCGCGCAGCGGAGGAAAATCGCTCGATTTGGAAGCGGTTTGCTCGTTGGGAGCGGAAGCCAATTTCGAGTTCTCCGCAGCGCTGATGACGGGATTCATCGAGGGCAGCAATACGCGCCGCATCGAACCGGGCGCCTGTCTGTCGCGCCTGCTGGCTCAGGCCGCGAAAACCGCGGGAAGAGACGACGCCGGCGAAATCCTTCGCAAGCAGGCCGTCAATCTGCTGCAGCACGCCGACTGGAAGACGGCGGAACCTGGCCTGCTGGCGGTCATGGATGGCCGCGCGTCTTTCGACCTGCGCTCGACCGCGATTCGGGCGCTCGCGACTTTCGATGAAGCTGGAGTCACACAAACCTTGCTGACTCCGAAACATTGGGGCGCGATCTCCGCGGCGGAACGCGAAGTCACGATCGCCGCGTTGCTCGCCCGCCCCGCGCACGTGCCGCGAGTGCTCGACGCGGTGGAGTCCAATGCTCTGCCAAAGAATGCGCTGACCGCCGCGGAACGCCGCGCTCTCTCCAAGAGCAAGGATTCCGTCATCCGGGATCGTGCCGCGAAACTGCTCGGCCAACCGGAGGACGGCGACCGCATGAAAGCCTATGAGGCGGCGAAGGTATCCCTCCCACTCAAGCCCGTGCCGGCGCACGGGAAGGAAGTCTTCAAGAATCTCTGCTCCACCTGCCACAGGCTGGATCGTGAAGGGCACGCCGTGGGCCCCGATCTCCTCGACATCCGCAGCCAGCCAAAGGAATCCATCCTCCTGCACATCGTCGTGCCGGATTTCGAGATTGCCCCAGGCTTTGCCGCGAGCGTCGTCGAGGTGAAAGACGGGCGCACACTGGTAGGCATCGTCATTTCCGATACACCGGACAGCATCACGCTTCGGCAGCCCCTCGCCGTGGAGGAAATCATCCCGCGCGCGAATATCGTGTCTCTCACCGCCAGCGATCATTCGCTCATGCCGCCGGGACTCGAGGCCGCCATGAGCCGGCAGGATATGGCCGATCTTTTATCGTTCCTGAAAGGCGAAAACTAAGGGTGCATAATGCCCGACCCACTTCTAACCGCGCAAAACGCGCGAACCACTTACCTCATGAGAAAGAAACACAATATCGCAGTCATCGGATACGGCTGGGCCGCCACGGCTCACATCGCGGCCATCAATGCCACTTCGCGCGGGCAGGTCACGGCGGTGTGGAGTTCGCGGGCGCTGGATGCCGCCGAACTCACGGAGCGCCATGGATCGCCGATCACGCCGCACACCGATCTCGGAAAGATCCTCTCCGATCCCGAAATCGATGTGGTCGATATCACCGGCTACCCCGATCAGCACGCCGCGCAGTTCATCGCCGCCGCGCGCGCCGGCAAGCACATCATCATCGAAAAACCGCTCGCCATCGATTGGAGCGATGTGCTCGCGATGAAAAAGGCGGCCATCGAATCGGGCGCAAGGGTTTGCGTGTGCTTCGAGTGCCGGTTTTCTTCGCAGCTCGTCGCCACGAAATCGGTGATCGATTCCGGGCTGGTGGGCGAGTTGCACTATGGCGAAGTCGATTACTATCACGGCATCGGACCTTGGTACGGCCAGTATCGCTGGAATACGAAAAAGGCGCTCGGCGGCAGCGCGCTGCTCACCGCCGGCTGCCACGCGATGGACGCCCTCCTGCTTTGCCTCGGCCATGACGTCGAGGAAGTCACGAGCTACTCAGCACAGAGCAAGAACGCGGTGTTCGCTCCTTACGAATATCCCACCACCACCACCTCGCTCCTGAAATTTGCCGGCGGCGCCGTCGGCAAATGCGCGGCGGTGGTGGATTGTATGCAACCGTACTATTTCCACACGCATCTTGTTGGCAGCGAGGGCTCTATCCTCGACAACAAGTTTCACAGCCAGAAAATCGCCGGGCTCGACAAGTCTTCGTGGTCGCAACTCAGCATGAAGATGCTGGATAGCGGCGATGTGAGCGATCATCCGTACCAGATGCAGTTCCAGGCGTTCTTCGACGCGCTCGATGAAGGAAAAGACATGCTGCTCACCAGCTTTGCGGATGCATTCTCCACGCATCGCGTCATGGCGGCCGCCGATAAATCGGTCGCCGAAAAGCGGCCAGTGAAGCTCAGCGAATTCGCCACGGCTTAACGCGGTCTTCCATAAGACCCATAGGTCATATAAGTCATGTAAGACCTATGCCCTCCGCTCTCGCCATCGCCGCCCACCCAGATGATATAGAATTCGTCATGGCTGGGACGCTTCTGCTTCTGCGTGAGGCGGGCTGGGAGATCCACTACTGCAATCTCTCGAGCGGCAATCTCGGCAGCACCGTGATGACAATGGCGCTGACAACCAGCGTGCGGCGAAAGGAAGCGCAAGCGGCGGCGAAACTGCTCGGAGCGAAATGGCATGCGCCCTTTTGTGAAGACCTGGCGATCTTCTACAATGAGGAAAACCTGCGCCGGCTTTGCGCCGTGGTCCGCGAGGTGAAACCAACCATCGTGCTCACTCACGCGCTGGAAGATTACATGGAGGATCACACATCCACGGCGCGGTTGGCGGTGACGGCGACCTTCGCGCGCGGAGTGCCAAATTATGTTTCACGACCGGCCCGGCCGCCGACCCTGCAAAACTGCGTGCTCTATCACGCGATGCCGCATGGCCAATGCACGCCGATGCGCGTCCCGGTGCGACCGGAGTGTTTTATCGACACCACCATCGTGCAGACCACCAAGCGAGAGGCGCTGTCCTGTCATGCTTCCCAGCGGGAGTGGCTGGAGGCCACCCAAGGCATGGGCAGTTACGTGGAAGCCATGGATGTCTTTTCCCGTACATTGGGAAAGCAGACTCGCAAATTTCAGCACGCCGAAGGGTGGTCCCGGCATCTGCACTATGGCTTCGGCGAAGCGGACGACGACCCTCTGCGCGACACGCTCGGCGCCAGGTATCTGGTCAATCGCGCGGTCCGCCGATGAGGCTTCAGATTATTACTTCAACTAACCATGCTATCCCTGAAAACCAGCTCCATCTCACCGGATTGGTGGGACTACACCTGCCTTCCACTCGATCTCGTCCGGGACGTCGCCCGGCTATCCCTCCGCGATTTGGAGAAGCTCAACCGTCCAGGGTTCCGCGTCGTGTTTTACGATACACTTGAGGACTTCTATCTCGCCGAGGCGCTCGAATACATTTCCGCATGGAAACAAAGCACCGCCGACAATCCCGTCGGCATCTGCGGGCCCATCGGACCCACCGAGCAGCTCCCGCTCGTCGCGCGGCTGGTGAATGAACTCGGACTCGATCTGCGCAGCGGTCATTTCTGGGGCATGGACGAATGGTTCGATGTGGAAACCGGCAAGGAAGTTCCCGTCACTCATCCGCTGAGCTTCGAGCGGGCAGATCGCGAGCTCTGCTTCCATCGCATCGAGAAAAAGCTCCGCCTGCCGAATGCCCACCTGCATTTCCCGAAGGCCGATACGAGCGCGTTTCGAAAAAGCTGGGACGCCGGGGCGCGCTGTGCCGTGATGCAGGGAGGCCAGGGCGATGTGAAACACTGGGCCTTCAATGACCCGCTGCCTCGCGCGGGCAAATACAAAAAGACTCCTCCGACACCCGAGGAATACCGCAAGCTCGCCACCCGCGTGGTCGATCTTCATCCTCTCACCGTCGCCCAAAACGCGCGCACCAGCGGCGGCGGAAATATCTCCATGGTGCCCACCAAAGCGATTACCGTGGGCCCGGTGGAAACGTGGAAGGCGGAGAAGGTCTCCATCTGGCACGCCGGAAACCATGACAACCCCTTCGGCCAGCGGCTAACCCCTTTCATGATCTCCAAACGCATCGTGGACACCAGCGTGCCAATGTCCCTTCTCGCCGACCATCCCAACGTCCAGTTCAACTATTTCCGCGGCGGCATCGGAACCTGCGCGGTGGAGATGCACTAAGGGTCCTGGGTAGCGCACGCGCTACCCGGATTTCATCTCTGCGCGATGTGAAATACCTCCTCCAATCCCACGCTCGCCGGGCTCATATCTTTCCTCGTCTCCATCAGATCGCTCATCGACGCCCACCACTTCTGGCACACAGCCGTTTCCGCAATGGCCGCCCACCGCTCCTCGCTTTCGATTTCCGCGTATGCGAAAAGCTGAAGCGTCCGTGGGTGAAGATAAATCGAGTAATTCACCACACCGTGTTCAAATAGCGTCGCTTGCAGCTCAGGCCAGATGGGATTGTGCCTGCGCCGATACTCCTCAATCTTCCCGGCATGAAGCTGCATGACGAAGGCTTTGCGAATCATGACGCCGCGCGAAAAACCGCGCTCAGATTTTCGCTTCCCGATGCACGCTCCGGAGATGAATGGTCTTTGTTTCGAGGTCATGCACCGCGCGTATATACCGCACCGTGCGGCTCTTCGCTCGCATGAGGATGGAATTCGTGATCGCCTTCTTGCCGATCAGCCGCACTCCCGGCAGCAGCGAACTGTCGCTGATTCCAGTGGCACAAAAGATCGCGCTGTCTCCACGCACGAGATCGGCGATGCGCCAAATGCGTTCGAGATCGGCGGCGCTGATTTCCTTGAGCGCTTCCGCGCGCTCCGCTTCGTCGCGCGGCCACATCCTGAGGAGCATCTCGCCTCCCAGCGACTTCAGCGCTGCAGCCGTGAGGACGCCTTCCGGCGACCCACCGATGCCAAAGTAGAGGTCCACGCCGGAATCCGCCAAAGAGGGAGCAACGGCAGCCGTGATATCGCCATCAGTAATCAGTCGCAGCGCGGACCCGCATTTCCGCACCTGGGCAATAATGTCCGTATGGCGGGGACGATTGAGCGTCATGACCACCAATTCCTGGACCCGCTTTCCAAGAGCCTCCGCAAGCCGTTTCAAGGTGATTTCCAAAGGATCATCGAGTTGCAGGGGCTCCATCCCCTTCTCAATCGCTTCCACGACTTGCGGGCCGTAAGCCATCTTGGTCGCGTAAAAGGTCGGGAGATTCTTCATCGCATGCTCGCGACCCTCGAGCCGTTCGCTGCCTGCCATCACGGAAATCGCATTGGGAAGCCCGTTGGCCGTGTTCGAGGTTCCATCCACGGGGTCGATGGCGATGTCAAAGCGGGGTGATCCCGCCGCCCACGTCCCAAGCTGTTCCCCGAGGAAAATGCCGGGCGCGTTGTCCTTGATGCCCTCTCCAATGACCACTTCCCCCGCGATATCGACAAGGTCGAACACCCCATAGATGGCGTCGCACGCAGCCGCATCCGCCAATTCCTTCTCCCCCCGGCCCAGCCAGTGGATGACATTGAGCGCGGCGTTTTCGGTGGCGCGGACGAACTCGAATTCGATCGTCCGCTCGGGGTCGGTTCTGGTGAGAGATGCCATAAAAAGTGGGGATTACCGCTGGGCCATGGTTTAAGGTCAAGCGAGGGCTGACGGCTCTGTTGTACAACGGATCATCATTTGACAGCCAGCCGATTTGGGCGGCTTTATTTGAACCCGCATATACCAGGAGTCTGAAGGGGCCTCACAACGAAGCCCGCGTATGGCTTCGGAAGGATTGTGGCGATCTCGCTATTTCCCAACGCCGCCCTAGCATCCTCTCCAGAAATGAAACATTTGCGCCTCCTCCCCGCGTTGGGTCTTTCGGTTGTTTTTGTCGGGATTGCCTCCGGGCACGATTTGGGGAATGTCGATGATCCGCATCCACACTACGATTGGACCGCAAAGCCGCCGGAGATGATTCAGGCGCCGGAGTGGTTTTTGGCGCAAGCGAAAGTCCCGCCAGCAAGCGGGCAGGCGTCCGTGGGTGACGGAGCGGCGCAGTCAAACCGGCCGGCGCAGGCCGCGGTGTTTGAAGCGTTCTCGCCCCGAGTCAAGGTCCGCTGGAATGCGCGCTTCCTTTTCGTGGAGAGCAATGGGTTGCCAGCACATGGCATGATGATCGGCATCACGAATTGGCAGCAGCAGGTCCCAATGCCCCAAAACTACACGGGCGCAAATGCATGGCAGATTCCGCTTTTACCGACGCCTTCAAAGACGCCCGCGTCCATCAAGGGACGCTTCCTCCGAGGGGCGATCGCGCTGGCCGCAAATGGCATTCCAATCTTCAATCCGCAAAATAATCGCGGCGAGGTGTCGGCGGAAATCGGCGAGTTGGATGAGTGGGGCGGCCACTGTGGACGCGCGGACGATTACCACTACCACGCGGCGCCTCTGCATTTGCAGAGCGTGGTCGGCAAGGGGCAACCCATCGCCTACGCGCTCGACGGCTACCCCATCTATGGGCTCACCGAACCCGATGGCTCGGAGCCCGCGGGACTCGATTCCTTCAATGGCCATGACGCTCCGGGGCTAGGGTATCACTACCACGCCTCGAAGAAGTATCCTTATGTGAATGGCGGATTCCATGGCGAAGTCACGGAATCCGGAGGCCAGGTCGATCCCCAGCCGCGTGCGCACTCTGTGCGCAAGGACATGCCGCCGCTCCGGGGGGCCAAAATCACAGGCTTCACCGCGTCTTCGGACGAAACGACATTTGCCATGCAATACGCCGTTAATGGAAAGCCGGCCGAGATCCACTACGCGATTGCCGGGGAGGGAGTTTGGAAGTTTCAATTTGTGAACGCCGACGGCTCGAAGCAGGAGGAAACCTATCGCGCCGGCGATGCGCGGGGAGGCGGCGGCGATGGTCCGAAAGGAAGGCCTCCACAAGATGGCGACACGCCGCCAAGGGATCGGGACGCCGAGCCGCCATCCAGCTCGGGAAATGGCCCGGCCAGCGGTTCGGCGCTGAGTCCGAAGCCATTCGCATCCTTTGTTCTCCGCAGTTCCGAGGTCGCAGACGGAGGCGCGCTGCCCGTGGAATATACCGGCGACGGCGCTGGCTCGACTCTTCCGCTCGATTGGGCTGGCGCGCCTCCGGGAACGAAAAGCTACGCGCTCATCATGCACCACCTGGATCGCGAGGGAAAAACAAAGTGGTATTGGACGCTCTACAACATTCCCGCGAATGTGACGCACCTCGACAAAAACAACCGGAACATCGGCACGCTCGGCTCCAGCTTCAAAGGCAAAGCCGGATACGAGCCGCCGCATTCGCAAGGGCCGGGCGCCAAAACGTACGTGCTCACGCTTTATGCGCTCTCATCCGCGCCGGAATTTAGCCTCGCCGGATCGCTCGTGTCTGGCGACGTGCTCTCCGCCGCGATCAAGGACCGAGTCCTCGCAACCGCGGACTTGAAAGTTGTCTATTCCCGCGAAGGCGCAAGCGCCGGACCGGGTAAGTCCAGCGAACCCAAAGGCCGCCCTCCTGCCCCCAAAAACTAACAAGCAGAGGGAAACCGCGGATTACACAGATGGGCGCGGATAGTAGAACTCCCCATCCGCGCCCATCCGTGAAATCCGCGGTTAAAAATCCTCATCAGTCACATCCCTGCTTTCTAACTCCCCATGATACGAATCCTCCAGTTCATGGTTGCGGTAGCCGCAATGCTTTCAGCCATTGAAAGCCGGGCGCAAACCGTCGCGGTGAAACCGCCAAACTTTGTCGTCATCCTCGGGGAGGGCGCGGGCTGGAGCAGCACTTCGGCGCCGATGGACGACACCGTGCCGGACTCGAAAAGCAATCTTTTGCGAACGCCGAATCTGGCGCGCCTCGCGAATGAAGGAATGCGATTTTCCAGATTCTACGCGGCCTCGCCCCGATGCACTCCATCGCGCGCCGCCATTTTCACCGGGAAAAGTCCCGCGCAGTTACACATGACGTTTGTCAATGACGGCAGGAGACGCAATGTGGGCGCGGAACCCGATGCCGGCCTCAAAATGCTCGAACCTGCGTCGTTGACCGAATTGGCTGCGGGTGAAATCACGATCGGCGATTTGCTCAAACGCGCAGGTTACGCGACGGCTCATTTTGGCAAATGGCACGTCGGCCGTACAGCCCCGGCGCAGCACGGCTTCGAGGAAACTGACGGCCCGACAGGCAATGATGGGCCCGGCCGGAATGAAAACCCAAATCCCGACGAAGCCTTCGCGATGACTCAGCGAGGCATGGATTTCATGGCGCGCGCGGTAACGGCGGGCAAACCCTTCTATCTCCAGCTTTCACACTATCCCGGACGCCGCGGCGAGGCAGACGCCCGCCCTGAGACCTACGCCGCCGTGCGGCAGCGAACTTCCGGCCTGGATGCGCGTCGTGTCGCGGCCGCCGCCATCATCGAGGACATGGATGCCGCGATCGGCGCCGTGCTAAAGAAAATCGACGCCCTCGGCATCGGCAATAACACCTACGTCATCTACACCACCGACCACGGCGCTATTGGACGCAACGCCAACCGTCCGCTCAAAGGTGGAAAAGGAACTTTGTACGAAGGCGGCATCCGGGTTCCGCTAATTGTCCGCGGACCGGGGGTTAAAGCCGGCTCATTCTCACACGCGCCATCCACCGACGTCGATCTCCTGCCAACCCTCGCCGACCTCGCCCGCATCACCGAGCCGCTGCCCAAAGGACTCGAAGGCGGCAGCCTCGCGCCCCTACTTGCGGATCCTGCCCGTGGCGTCGTGAAGCGCCCGCGCGAAGACCTCTACTATCACTTTCCCCACTACGACCAAGGCAACGAAGGCCCGGCATCAGCCATCATCTCCGGCAACGACAAACTCATCAAAACCTACGAAACCGGCGCGCTTCATCTTTACGACCTCTCCAAAGACGATTCCGAGCAGCACGACCTCGCCACAAGCGAGCCACAAAAAGCAGCCGACCTCGACCGGCGACTGACCGCATACCTCCAGGCCATCGGCGCTCAAATGCCGTCCATCAACCCTGCATTCGACTCCAAATGAACCGGATGCGGCGCATCCGCAAGAAGCTGTCGCAGGCGTTTGTTTGATGCCTCAGCGGAAGCGAAGTCGATTTAATCGCCAACCGCCGCCAAAACGCAACGGAAGCCGCCACCATTGAAATACCGGTCTCTGGGTGGGTAGTGAACCCGATACGACGACAGCAGATAAGCGCGGTCGTAGGTGTCCCACGATGCGCCGCGCAGGACGCGGTCTTTCTGTTCTTTGTCGTACCAATCCTCGCACCACTCCAAAACATTGCCTCCGAGATCGAAGAGCCCCAATCGATTCGCCGAAAAGCTGCCGACAGGCGCCGTCTCCACGAAAGTATCGCGATAGCCTGCAATCACCTCCTTGATGTAATGGTATTTGCCATTCGCAAGCGCCGGTTGGAGCTCTTCTCCGGCATAGTTCCCCGTGCCCGCAGGCGGCGGCCACGCGCTGCCCCAGGGAAATGCATCGGTGATTTTCCCGTCTTTCTCGGCTGGCAGCTTCGCCGCGTCCTCCCTCGCCCCTATCCCGACCGCGCAACTCCATTCGTGGTCGCTCGGCAAACGATACTCCTCCCGCTCGCCAATCATCCCGGAGGCGCGCTCCCTAGCCGTCAACCATGCGCAAAAGGATTTGGCATCTTCCCAACTCACCTGCACCACCGGGTGCGTCGGCCCTTGCTCAAAGGCGGGTTTTTTCGGCGTGATCCCCTTTGCCCGCGCATACTCCGCGTAGTCCTGCACACGCGTTTCCCACACGCTGAATAATACCCGCTGTCCGTTGGTCGGGCTGCCTGCGATCGGCACAGTCACAAACTTCATTCCGAGCGAGTTCACGAATGACTGGTCCTTGCTCCCCAGCGGAGCCCGCTTCACGATGGCTGCGTCGCTCTCACTCTCCGCCGCGGGCGGCCCGATGAATTTCACATCGACGACATTACTGACCACACGCGGTTTGTCCGGGCCGCGATATTCGACATAGACGTGATAGGCGCCGCTGAGCAGTGTGCGAACGCGCAAGCCGGTCTTGTGCATCCGGAACGTGCTGCGCTCTCCTTTGGGATCCTCAATGATCCAGAATACATTTTCCAAATTCGCCGGCTCCGATTCGGCCGGATAGGTCACATGATGGCAATAGTCGGGAGGCTCGTTTGGCAAAATGTGATCACTCAAAACAAGGTGAAGTTTCGCTGGGTCGAACACCGCCCCGCTCGAGGGGCGTATGGCGGCGAATTGGGAGTCGATTCGCGATGCCAGCCACGCTTCCCGATAGGCCGGCATCGTGGTGCCATCGCACCATTCGGAGAATTCCTTGCAGCGCGCGAGAGCCTCCTTGAGTTGCACGGAGTAGAATCCGGTGAACTGGCTATCATTGAGACCGCGCACGTCATTCGAGACAATGCCATTGAGCCTGGCGAAGAAGGCGGCGGCATTCCTGGCCCTGTCGGCATCGCTCTTCGCCGCCTTGTGATTTTTTGCGAACTCATCGATCGCGAGAGAGAGAGCGGCAAAGGCGGGATATAGTCGCGCCTTCTCCTTGCTGACAAAGCCGCTGACGCCCCACTTCGCGACAAAGGCGGCGTTGGCATCAAGCACGGTGACAATCGAGGACCTCAAATCCTCCATCTCGACAAGCTTGATGCCTTCCATCAGCAGGCGGTCTTTTGTCTTCGGGCTAATCCACTTTGCTACCGTATCGAGTCGGTAGCCGAAACGGCGCACTTCGTTGAGGCTCATCGGGGATTTTGATTCGCCGCGCCCGGCGCGCGGAATTTTCATATAGGTCGCCACGCCGATGACTTTCCCGGTGGACTTGAGCAGGATCGGGCTGCCGCTGTTGCCAGGCACAAACTCGGCGTCCACCTCGATGCGATCGGGGCCGATGCCGACCACCTTCCCAGGAATCTCCCGGATGACGCCCTCGCCCTCGGAATTGCCTGCTACAACGACCTCATCGCCAATCTGGACCTTCTCGATCTGCGGCTCCAGCTCCAGCGCGTTCAGCGCTCCGCGGACCTCCGCGCGCACCGCATCCACTTGGTCCGCAATCTCGAGCGCGCCAGTGGCGAGTTCGGCGTTGCGCAGGCTCTTGAATTTCACATTCCGGTTTCCGCGGACGACGTGGGAATTCGTGATCAAAAATGTCTTGCCGTCCATTTTCACAACAAACGCCGAGCCGCGGCCACCGTCGCCCTCAACGATGACCATCGCCTGCATCGCCCCCGCATCCAGCGCCTGCAATCGCGTGGCCGCGCCGAAGGCCAGGAGCAAAAGCGCGGCCACCAAGGAAAGGCGGAATCCTGCCGCCTTCATATGCTTGCCCCAATCACCGTGCAATTTCCGCCGACCGCTTCTTGCTACAACCCGGCCATCATTTCCCAAAGGAAATTTCAGAACGGACAGACAGCGATCACGAGTCCGGGAGGGCATGGCAGGAAACAGCGATTTCACCTCCAAATGGCGTCCAAAAACCGCGCTCTAATGAACTCGCGCCTTCACTTCGTCGAGCATGTGAGAGAACTGCGTCGAGAAAAGTTGGAGACGGCGGATCGGATCTTCCATGGAAGTATCTCCCGCAAAATGGCCCGTGGCTTCCCGCACCGCGTATCCCACGCACGTAATTCTAAAATGCCCGCCATCGACAGGATCGATGGTCACCCTCACGCGATCCGTCATTTTGTTATCGTCGAAGTCTCCATACAACATCACATCGGTATGGCTGCCCGGTTTCTCAAAGACGATGGTTCCTTTGTCCGAACTCTTTTGGGTATACCCGTGCGACGTGAATACCGCTCCGACGGCTTCCTCCACGTCCATCCCCGAGCGGGCGGACACCGTCGCCGAGGTGGCGCCCGGCCCGTCGCGAAACGTAGCGCAACTGGTGAGCATGAAGAGCGAAAGCGCGGCCAGGGCGCGGAGGGGGACGAAGGTAGGGCGGGACATTTCCAGCACCGTTTAGCACGGTTCCCCTTTGAGTTCCATTTGTTTGAAATGCCTAGCGCTCGCTTCGCTTCCAAATCGGCACGTCCGCCTTCATCCGGTCGATGGCCTCCGCCATGAGGCGCAATGCGGGACCGCGATGCCCTGAAAGGACGCGGACAAAGAGCGAGGCCTCACCCGTCGGCACCCAACCGAGGCGATGGATGAACGCGACTGCGTCACACGGATGCGCAGTTCCCAATTCGTTAAAAATCCGTTCGAGATGCAAAACTGCCATGGGTTCGTGCGCTTCATAGCGCAAACCGGCAAGGGCAAGCTCGCCCTCCATCTCGCGGACGATTCCCTGAAATTCCAGACAGGCTCCAATCTCGCGCGACGGCAGGATGGCTGCGGGAATGACGATGGGCTCGTTTGTAAAAAGAATGCTGATTTCCATGATGCTCAACCTCCGCTCACGGGCGGAATCAGGGCGATCTCCCTCGCTGTTCCGATGGGCGCGTCCAAATCGTGATATTCGTAATCCACCGCCACGCGGATGCTCGGAAGATTCAATGAAGGCGCCACGCGGAAGAGAATCGCGCGCGGTGATTCGGCGGCGGCGCATTCCACCATGAGCTCGCTAAAACCGAGAACATCACGGGTATGGGCGAAGGCGAGAAGTCGGACCTGCATGCGAGGATGTGCATGTAGTTTGGGAATGGCGCCGTGGCAAGGCATTCGCGCTGGCGTTCGCATGGGTCGGCGATATTTTCGCCCCATGATTTCTCTTCAGGAAGCGCGCGCCTTGATCACGGAATCCGTGCGCGCGCTCGATCCCGCATCCACGCCGCTGGCGGATGCGCGCGGACGGATACTGCGCGAGGCCGTGGCTGCCGCGGAAGATCTGCCGGCATTCGATCGCTCGGCCATGGATGGGTATGCCGTGGTTGCGGACGATCCCGCGCAGCGATTGCGCATCGTCACCGAAGTCCAGCCGGGTGCGGAGCCGTCGGTGGAGATCCGCCAGGGCGAATGCGCGCGGATTTTTACCGGGGCACAAATTCCAAAGGGCGCCTCGCGAGTCATCATGCAGGAGCATGTGATCCGCGAGGGCGACTGGATCGTGCCGCAGCGGCGCGATTCCCAGACGTGGATTCGGCATCGCGGCGAAGACGCCCGGCGCGGCGATCTGCTTCTGGAAGCAGGCGAACGTCTGAACGCCGGCGCGCTATCCCTGCTTGCGCAATTGGGCGTCACCCAGCCGCTCGTGTCTCCGCAACTCCGGGCGATTCACTTCACGACAGGAAATGAACTGGTCGCTCCCTCGGCCACTCCAGGAGTAGGGCAGATTCGCGATTCCAATTCCTCGCTCGTGGCCGCTCTCCTCGCGGAATGCGGCGTCCGGCTCGCCCGCCAGGGCCGCTGCTCGGATTCCCTCGAACTGCTCGTCGCCACGATTTCCGAGACGCCGTCGACGGACTGGGATCTGCTGCTGATTTCCGGCGGCGCGAGCGTCGGCGATTACGACTTCGGAGCGCGAGCGCTCGAGCAACTCGGTTTTGCCATCCACTTTCGGAAGATCAATCTCCGCCCCGGCAAACCGCTCGTCTTCGCCACGCGCGGCTCGCAGGCGGCATTCGTGATTCCCGGCAATCCTCTTTCACATTTTGTCACGTTTCACACGGCCATCCGGCTCGCGATCGAGCGACTGGAGGGAAGCGCGCCTCGCTGGCAATTTGTGCAGGCCGAATTGGAGGAGACTATCGCTCCAAATCCGGACGCGCCCCAGACGTGGTGGCCCGCAAGCGTGCAGGCCGTCGGCGGCTTGCTGAAGGCGCGCCCCCTCGCATGGCAAAGCTCCGGCGATCTCCGCGTGCTGCCTGCGACCAATGCGCTGCTGCCCATCGCGCCGGGCGTCGGAACGCTGGATGGCGGCGCATTGATCGACTGTCTGCTGCTCGACCTGCCTGGCTAGTCCTATTACTCTTGCGCCATGCCCGAACCCGCCGCCCCTGCCTTTTCACATCTGGATGAATCCGGTCGCGCGCATATGGTGGATGTCGGCCACAAGCCCGACCAGCGGCGCACCGCGAAGGCGGAAGGCATCGTGCGATGCCAGCCGGCCACCATCACCGCTTTGCGCGAACGAGCGCTGCCGAAAGGCGATGTGCTCACGGTGGCGCAGATCGCCGCGATCCAGGCCGCCAAGCGCACGGACGATTTGATTCCCCTGTGCCACTCGCTGCCGATCAATGCGGTGGACGTTACGTTTGAGATCGAACCAGACGCCGTGCGCATCCGCTCGGTGGTCTCCACCACGGCGAAGACCGGCGTGGAAATGGAAGCCCTCACGGCTGTGAGCATCGCCGCGCTCACCATCTACGACATGTGCAAGGCGGTGGACAAGACCATGGTCATCGGGGAAATCCGTGTGACCGAGAAGCGCAAGGAATGAGCGCCGAACGAGCATTTTCCAGCGCTCCGAATTTACGATGAAAATCGGCCGCGTGACACTCAGTGACCGAGCCAGCGCGGGGATCTACCCGGATCTGAGCGGCCCGGAAATCGAACGCGTTTTCGCGGAGCATTGCCAGGAAACCATGGAGTGGAGGCCGCTCCTGATTCCCGACGAGCGCCCGGAAATCGAGGCCGCGCTCTGCCGTCTTTGTGACGAAGAACACTGCCGTCTGGTGCTTACCACCGGCGGCACCGGACCCGCTCCACGCGACGTCACTCCCGAGGCCACGCGCGCCGTGATCGAGCGGGAGCTTCCTGGCTTCGGTGAAGTGATGCGCATGCAATCTTTCGCGAAGGTCAAAACCGCGATCCTCTCCCGCGCCACGGCAGGAACGCGCGGCCGGTCGCTCATCGTCAATCTGCCCGGCAACCCGCGCGCCATCGGCGAGTGTCTTCCGCTGATTCTCCCAGCGATCTTTGAAGCGCTGCGCCACCTCAGCGGAGAATAGAATATTGCGTTTTATTTCGGCGAGTTCGGTTTTGACCCGTTTTGCCTGATATCGAATTTCACCACAAGTTGTCGCGCGTGCTCGTTACGCTCCTTCAGCCGGAGCAAGTCCACGCAAAGGTTCTGGAGCACGTTTTCTACCTTTTGCTGGTCTTGCCCCAGAGCGATCCAATCCACATTGCCTTTTAATTGATGGGTGTCCAGCAAGTGCGCCATTTCGGCGTCTCCATCATTCGCAAAGCGAGATATATCTTCCGCCAAATGCCGGTATACCCCCGCCAGAGTTTCCGCTCTCGAAGGCGCCGGCGTGGCGGGAGCCGAAGATTTCAGCGGACCTGTTTTCGATGCAGCCTGCGCGATATTGAATTTTTCGACGATCGCCTTCGCGTGCTCGTTCTGCTCCTTCAAGCGAAGCAATTCCTTGCAAAGCGATTCAAGCGCCGCCTCCATCTTTGGCAGGTCTTTCGCCCTGGCCGTCCAGTCCACGTCGCCTTTCAATTGATAAGTGTCCAGCAGGCGTGCCATGTCCGCATCTCCGTCCATGGCGAAACGGGAGATATCGACGGTCAATGTCCTGCCGATGTTCGCCAGGGTTTCCGCTTTCGACGACGCCGGCGTGCTGTCAGCAGGGAATGCGAATACGCCCGTAAGCAATAGGATCCCGACGATATTTAGAAGATGCCGGAGGAACATGCGGCTCGATCTTGCCCTCGGTCACGATTCACATCAATCGCACAACTCGCCCGCCTCCAAATTTCCCGCCTCAAAGTCACGCAACCCTTGGCGGATTCGCTCGGCGTTAGCTGGGCTGGAAAGTATGTGCAATGTCTCATCCATTGCCCCGTCACCCTCGGCCGCGAGATTCACAGGAGACCCTGCGACACTCAGTTTATCGAGTGTCGACTCGCCGCTTTGCATATCGTCATTCATAATTCGTCATTTGGCCGACTCAGGCTCTACGCCCGCGCCCGCTGCCGGTTCATGAGCACCTTACACGCGCTCTTCATCCGCGTGAGGATGTAATAGACGGTATGCGAGCGGATGCGGACAAGCTGGCCTCCCACAATCTTCGGCACGAAATCCGCCGGAAGTCCCATGATTTCATCCAGCGTCGATCCCTCGAGCCCCTTGCAAAGGATCGAGGTCATGGCCTTCGTGAGCGTCTGGACTTGCGGCCCAAGCGTCACCCGAAAATGCGCGCGGTTTTGCGCGTCCACCTTCAGGAAGACGCCCACGCTATCGGTGCATTCTTCATCCTTTCGCACGTCTTCAAGGTCAAATGTCTCCCCTTCCTTGGGTTCCTGCCGTTTCGACTGCTCGGAATACGCAACGAGGTTTTCGCGCTTCTCCTCCTCGGGAAGCGACTCAAAAAGGCCGATAATCGCGGCAAGTTTCGGAGGATACACGGAAGGCTCCGACTGTTCGGTCGGTTCGTGACAGCTTTTGCTCATGGATTCGCTCAGATTCTAGCTGCGCTCGATGGGAGCGCGCACCTTGTTGCCCCATTCCGTCCAGGAGCCGTCGTAATTGCGCACATCCTTGTAACCGAGGAGGTAGGTGAGCACGAACCACGTGTGGCTCGAGCGCTCCCCGATTCGGCAGTACGCGACGATATGGTCGTCCGGCTTCAGGCCGCAGCCTTCGGTGTAAATTTTTCGCAGATCCTCCGCCGACTTGAAAGTGGCGTCGTCCTTCGCCGCGGTTTTCCACGGGACACTCTTCGCCCCCGGGATGTGGCCGCCGCGGAGCACGCCCTCCTGCGGATACTCGGGCATGTGCGTGATCTCGCCCTTGAACTCGCCGGGCGAGCGGACATCGATCAGCGGCAGCCCCGCTTTGCTCTGCGCGAGAGCTTCCTCATAAAATGCGCGGATCTCGTCGTCGTGCCGTTTCGCGGGAACCGGGTAATTGGTCCGCGGGAAACTCGGTTTGTCCTTCGTGAGAGGGCGTCCTTCTTTGATCCACTTGTCGCGCCCGCCATCGAGGAGTTTCACTTTATCGTGGCCGTAAAGGCGGAATGCCCACAGCGCGTAGCAGGACCACCAGTTCGATTTGTCGCCGTAGAAAAGCACCGTGGTATCCGGTCCGATGCCATTTTTGGAGCACATCTCCGCAAACGCCTCGGGTGAAATGTAATCCCGCACCAGCGCGTCCTGGAGATCCTGGCGCCAATCGATATGCACCGCGCCAGGGATGTGGCCGGTGGCATAAAGGAGCACATCCTCATTGCTCTCGACGATGCGGGTGTTCGGCTCGTTGAGGTGCTCTTCCAGCCATGCGGTGGTGACGAGCACTTCGGGGTGTGCGTATTGAGACAGCGTATCACTCATAGGTCGGACAGCTTACAGTCAACACGGCGCCCCTCAAGAGCGATTGCTGTCATACATTCTCCCCGAAGTTTCCGGAAGTTCCTCGTTCTTCGTTCGCGTCATCGAGGGCAGGAGGAGTCGAGGAGGAGGATTTCTTGCAAATCTTCAATTTTTTAAGCCTGCCGCACGTCGAAGAGCGTTGCGATTTCGCTCCGTCCTTGATACGACTCAGCCGAAATGCCCACTGGATCTTCGCCTCAAACCGGCATCCTCGCTCTTGAAGGGGAAATCGATCTCCATCGTTCACCTCAAGTGAAGGAAACGCTGGAGCCTCTCATCCAGCAGAAAATGGCCCGCGTCCTCGTGGATTTGTCGGCGGTCAGCTATATCGACAGTTCGGGCCTCGCGGTGCTCATCGAGACCATGCAACGCATCGGCGCATACGGCGGAAAGTTTGCGCTCTTTGGCTTGCGCGAAAGTGTTCGCGGCATCTTCGAGATCGCGCGGCTCGATCAGATATTCAGAATCTTCCCGGACGAGACTTCCGCATTCGCGGAAGATTGATCACTCGCCGGCCAAAATAATCGGTCCCGCCACCTGTGGCGCGCCGCCTTCGCGCTCGAGACTGATCGCGAATTTACCGGCCTTCCTGATCGGCTGATCGGGCTTGAAATCGACGCGCGCGACGCCATTGGCGTCCACCGGCACTACGCCGCCGCTGACCGGTTGGGCAATTTTTGGATCGATCACCCAAAGCTGATAATCCTTGCCATTTCCAGCCGCCGGAAAATTGGAAAGTTTCACCACGCCGCGCTGCTTCGCCTCGTCCCACACGACCACCGCGCCGGCTTTGGCGTAGGCCTCGTTCTGCGCAGTCAGCGTGGCGATCTTAATTTGGGAAAAGATATCCTGTGTGCGCAGCGCGATCGCCTGGTCGCGAAGCAAAAGCGCCTCCGCCTTCCATTGATCCCGCTCCAACCACATCGCGACGCTCGTGATCGCCAACCCCGCTGCGATCGCCCAAGGCAGAAACCGGAATGACGGCTGCTCATGCGCGATTGTCTGCGTGGCAGTGGAGGCATCGGACGCAATGGACGCAGTGGCCGAAGCGGAATCCGCGGATGCCTTCACTTTGGCCACTGTCTCCGCCATTGCCAGTTCCCCGCGGGCTTGTGAAAGGATGCGCTCGCGAAGTTCGGGAGGCGGCAGACAAGCGGGCGCATCATGCGCGATTGCGCCCGCCGCTTCGCGCAATTCCATCGCAAACACGCGCAATTCCTCGTCCGCCTTCATCTCCGCTTCAAATACGCGCTCCGAGGCGCCATCCATCATCCCGAATGCATAATCCACCGCGAGATCCTGTTTTTCTTCGGTGATCATGCCCCCTCCTTCAAAAAGTCGCGCAGTTTCAGTAAGCCGCGGCGGATCCGCGCCTTGATGGTGCCCAGGGGCTCGCCCAGCTTTTCCGCGATTTGCTCATGGGTCAATCCCCCAAAGAAAGCAAGCTCCACCGCCGCCTTCTGCTCGCCGGGAATTTGCTGAAGCGCCGAGCGGACCCTCGTCCCTTCATCCCTGCTATCCACTTCCATCGCCGTGGATTCCACTCCATCCACATGATGCGCAAATTCCTCCGTCACACGATCCACCGTCCGCTGCTGCCGCTGCCGCACCCGCAGGCGGTCGATCGCCTTGTTTCTCAGGATCATCACACTCCACGTGAAGGCGCTGCTTCGCGACGGATCATACGTGGAAGCCCGGCGCCAGATATGGGCAAATCCTTCCTGAAGCACGTCCTCCGCCTCTTTCTCATCCCGCAACAGCTTTACCACCAGCGAGAAAAGACCTCGTGAAAATCGATCATAAAGAGCGGCGAATGCGGCCTCGTCTCCCGCCGCAATGCGAGCGAGCAATTGCGCTTCCAACTGGCGGTCGGATTCCTTCGCTTCGTTCATACGCGCATGCGGCTGCCGTATCGTGAGAGATACGGCGGGGGAATTGGAAGTGACAGGCTCACAAGCCGCAGAGAGTGCAAAGAACGAAAGCGGTTGGCAAGCGATGAACACACCTCATTAGACGATGGAACTCGCCGGAGAGATGCATTCACTTCATGTTACCGCGCCTTCGCCGCTGATTACTGATTACTGATTACTGATTACTGATCACGCTCACGGCGCCTTCGCCGTATGCTTGTGCTGGAGGTATTCCGGATACCGGCTCTTTAAAATATTCAGCGTCTTCTTCGCTCTGGCCTCGTCGCCGGCCTTCGTCCACGCATCCACCGCCTTCTCAAGCGCGATGGGAGTAATTTCATTGTTGTCCAGGATGGCGGCCACGCTTTCGTAAAGTTTCGCGGCCTCGGTGAAATTGCCCCGCGCATATTGGATATCCCCGGCCACGGTCCGGGCCTTGCCATTCACTTCCCCCTCCGGCTGGAGCGTGAGCGCTTCGTCATCGGAGCTTTGCGCTGCGTCGAGTGTCTTCACGGCGATTTGCGAATTTGCTAAAATCAGAAGGCCTTCCGCTCGCGGACGCGGAAGCTTGACCGCGTCCAGATATTTCTTCAGCGCATTCACCGCCTCGTCATACTTGCCAAGCGCGTGCTCCACCCGGCCCAGAAACAGGAAATCATCCGGAACCGCCTCGTCGCGCGGCATCAGGAGTTGAAGATACTTTTCCGCGTTCTTGAAATCACCGCTCTTTTCAAACTCCCTGCTCAGCCAGCGCAGCATTTCCGCTGGCACTTGGATCTTTCCTTTCTTGGAATAGAGATCCACCTCCTTCGCCAAACCTTCCTTATCTTCCAGGTTAAATTGCGCCGAGAGAAGGAGGATGCTCGATTTTTCCCAGAGTTCTTTCTCGTTGAGTTTCCGCGCTTCCTCAAGGTACGACACGGCGTCCTTGTAATTCTTCGCCATCGAGTCCGCCCATCCGATCCAGTAATCCGCCTCGGACCTCGCCGCCGTCTCCGGATAGTCTTTCAGAAGCAGCCGGAAGCTTTCTGCCATGCCGGTGTTGTTTTCCTGCTGCCCCTGGATCAATGCCTTCTGGTGCAAGGCCAGTTCGCGTTCCTTGGCTTTGGGGTAATTGCGGATGAGGTTTTCGTAGTCCTTGAGCGCGGATCCCAAGGCTTTCTGGGATTGATACGCCATGCCGCGCTGAATCAGCGCATAAGGCGTCAGACTATTTCCCGGGTATTGCTCGATAAACGCCGTGAGGGCCTTGATCGCGTGATCGTAGTCGCGCGCCTGCATCTGGCACCAACCCAGCCGGAAGAGGACCTCCGCCTTGCGATTTGCCGGGAGCTGGCGCGAAAGCTCGAGCGTCGAGTAAATCAGCATCGCATCCTGATACGCCTGCTTCTTGAAAAAGATCTCCGCCTTCATCAGGAGCGCCACATCCCGCTTTTCCCCCTCGGGATTCCCGGCCACGTATTTGTCGATTTCCGCTATCAGGTTCGGATCGTCCTTTGCGTAAAGCACCCTCAGCCGCTCGTACTGCGCACTCTTCGCAAACTCGGTCGCGGGAAACTCCTTCAGGATCTGATCGTAGATCTTCAGCGCGTCGTCGCCCTTGCCAAGCTCGCGATAGGAATTGCCCACCAATTGGAGCAAGTCCGGCTTCACGTCGGCCGAAAACTCCGCGCCCTCCTTCACGTAAGCGTCGATGACTTGCTGAAATTTGCCCTGGTCGAACTGAATCTTCAGCAGTTCCAATTGCGCCAGCTCCTTCCATTGGCTCGCGCCAGGCATGGCGAGCGCCGCCCTGAAGTCAGCTTCCGCTTGCGTGATCTGTGGCGGCTTCAATTGTCCTTCCCACAGACCGGCCCGCACTGTGGCTTGCATCTTCAGTTCGGGATCGTCCGTTTGTTTCGCGAGCGCCAGGATCTGCTTCAGCGCCTCGGCCGTGCGACCCGCATCCTTGAGCAGCAGCGCCAGGGACAGTCGGCTGGCATCCCGGAAAGGGTTGTTCTCCGGCGCCGCCACAAGGTCTTCGTACACCATGCGCGCGTCGAGTTTCTCTCCCTCCGCCTCCAGCGCCCGCCCCGAGTAAAACTTCGCCGCATTGATGACCGCCGGATCTTTCAGCCGAACCGAGGCTTTTCGATACAGGGTGGCGGCATCGCGGAACTGCTTTTGCTGATAGTAGATATCGCCAAGCCGGTAAGCGGCTGGCCCGATGAAATCGCCCTCCGCAAACTGCGCCAGCAGCGTTTCGTACGCATTTCTCGCGGCGTTGAACGCGCCATTGTGGCGATAGGATTCACCCAGGCGAAACAGCGCCTGCGGCTTCCCCGCCCCCGTCGGATACAACCCGAGGTATTTCTCATATTCCGGCGCCGCCTGCTCGTACATCTTCTTCGCGTAAAAGCCGTCCGCGATATCGAGTTGGATCTGATCCGCGGTCTTCGGACTCGTGCTGGGAGCCACGCGAATCGTTCCCGGATCATCCAGTTCCGACACATCCGCGGGTTTGACCGGCTTGGGCGTAGCGCGTGCCACGGGAACGGCGCGGGGAACTCCCCTGTCGCCCGGCAAGACCGGCACCGCGCGAGGAATCGGTTTGCCGTTTTCATCGACCGCCACGGGGACGGGATTCGCCGGCGCGGCGGTTTGAGCAAAGAGCGGCTGCGCAATACCCGCCGCTGCCAAAATGACACCCGCAAAAGGCCAGCGCTTCATTCAGGTTTTCGCGTGGCAAATGCGACGTTCCAGATATTCGCCGCCCGGCAGGTATCGATGACATCGGAGACGAAGCGCCATTCCACCTTTTCGTCGCTGCGAATGATGATGGCGAAATCGGGAAAATCTTTCGCCAGCGCCTTCAACCGGGCCACCAGATCTTTCTGGGAAACCTTGGCATTGTTCCAGATCACCGTGCCATCGGCCCTCACATTGAGCACCGTCTGGTTGACGACGGCGTTGGATTCCTTCGCATTTTGCGCGGAAGGCACTTTCACGCTCAGATCCATTTCCTTTTTAGCGAAGCTCCACGTCACGATGAAGAAGCAGAGCAGCACGAGGAGAATATCGACCATCGGGGCGATCTGAAATCCCATCACATGGGGCTCGGAACGGTTGCGGAATTTCATTCGGAGGCGGGCTAAAATTCGTCATCCACCGCCACGCGGGATTGATCGCGTTTCTTGTTGTAGTTGAGTGCGATCAAACCGAGCACATGCGCCGAGGCGATCTCAAGATCGGAAATGAGGCTCTGCACGCGATTGCGAAACAGAGAATAAAAGAACATCGCCGTGATGCCGAGCACCAGTCCGGAAGCCGTGGCGACCAGCGCCTGGGAAACTCCGCCCGCAAGGAGGACATCCCGCGAAACGTGGCTTTCGCCCGTGCTGCCCAGCAGGCCGAAGGAATTGATGATGCCGCACACCGTTCCCAGCAGCCCGATCATCGGCGAAAGCATCCCGATATCCGCCAGATAGACTGTGCGATGCTGGAGGGACGCCGCCTGGCTCGATCCCTCGGTCTGCGCGATTTCCCGGATGATTTCAAAAGACGCCGAAGGATTCTTCGTCGCGAAATCGAGCGTCCGCTGCACCACCCTCGCCACGGCCTCACTATGGCGGCTGGAGATCGCCAGGAGCCCCAGATAATCGCGCTTTTTTAACAAAATGTCCGCGGTGTTCATGTAGTGCGGAGTCAGAATGGCGCTGCGCCTCAGAGTGATGAGATATACGAGGATCAGCATCACCGTCACCACCGAAAGGAATCCGAGCACCACCATCGTCCATCCGCCCTCCTGCACCAGTTTCCACAGCGTGACCGCGTTCATGCCGCCCGGCGGGGTAGTGGCGGGAGCGTGCGGGGACGCTTCCGAAGCGGGAATGACCATGGTGTCGTCCGCAGGCGAAGGTCCCTGATCCTTTTTGGTCAACGGGGACGCCTGCGCCAGAAGTACCGGCGGGTTGGAGAAAGCCGTAGTTGCTTCCTGCCCGAAGAGAGTCGCGGCGCCAAGTGTCAGGGCCAGGAAAAATGCGGTGAATTTCATGAAATTTGGAGCGATATTGTAATCACGATGCCCAAGGATGCAACCCCTGCGAATCGGCTGCTGAGAGATCGAAGCTTTGGGCGAGCATGGCGGGATGCTGAATTCCGCCCGGCAGGGAATGAAGACCGGGATTGAAAGTTCACCGCCTTGGCATAGATTGCCATGTCATGAGCATGACTGAAATCATCGACGAACTGCCGCGGCTGACTTTAGCCGAACGGCGGGCGCTCTGCACTAGAATCCAGGAACTCGAACCCGCACAAGACGCGCTCGATTTGTGCGACGCTCTCTCGCTCGAAGCTGTGCAAATGCTCGACAAACTGGAAGCGTAATTCTGTTCATCCCGAAAATCCTGTAATCCTGTCTCCTGTGTCACCGCCCTTCGCAGCTTTGAGCGGATGGCCAGCTTGAAGGTTGCATCCGATCCTTTCATCTCTCACGGTCTCGCAGAAACGGAGCTTAAACCGCCCTCCCTGCAACGCTCATATCGCATCCTCGCCCTCGGCTTCATCGAGCTGTTGAAACATCGTTTCGCCGACACCGAGCATGGCGCAACGTTCGTCGAGCCTGGCGGCCACGGCAAACATCTGGTTCGTTGGCAGTTGTTCGAGGGCGCTCTCTATCTCGGCGACGGTGCTCAATGGGCCAACCGTATCACCACCGACTTCTTCCGACAATCAGTCGCTTTCAAAGATTTCAGTGGCATCCCTCCGCAAACAAGGGAGGAGCCCATCTCCAGTTCACGCTCCGCAAAAACCAATCCGCAATCCGCAATCTGCAATCCGCAATTTGATAAGGCGCAATAGCTGAGATTGACGTAATAACAGTCATCCCTCCCCTTTCCTGCCCCTTTCATGCCCGAGCCCCGCGAAAAAGCCGACCCCAAAGTAAAACTCCGCGACGTGCCTCACAAACCCGGCGTTTACCTCATGCGGGATCGCTTCAATCGCGTCATTTACGTCGGAAAGGCGCGCGATCTCCGCAAGCGGGTGAGCCAGTATTTCACCCCCTCCCGGCAGATGCGCGCGGATCTCAAAACCCGCGCCCTGCTCGATAGCGTGTGGGATTACGAATGGCACACGGTGAACAGCGAGCCCGAAGCCCTGCTTCTGGAAGGCCGCCTCATCAAGGAATTCCGTCCCCGCTACAATATCAGCTTCCGCGACGACAAACGCTTCCTGATGGTGAAGGCGGACATGGCGGACGAATGGCCCCGCTTCCGGCTTTCGCGCTTCAAGAAAGACGACAACGCCCGCTACTTCGGTCCTTACGCCCACGCGGGAGCGCTCCGCCAGACCCTGGCCTTCATGCGAAAAAAATTCGGCGTCCTCACCTTTGGCCGGGGCACACCCACCGAGCGCGAGTTGAAATCCTCCACCTATCAGGTGCCGATGAAGCTCGCCGACATCACCGCCGAGCAGTACCGCGAACGGGTCGAAAGCGCCTGCGAATTCCTCGGCGGCCAATCGAAGGAATTGCTCCAGTCTCTCGAAGACGAGATGAAAAAAGCCGCGGCAGCGCTCGATTTTGAGCGGGCCGCCGAGATGCGTAATATGCTCGACGATCTGCGCCGCACCACCAAGCCGATGGCGCGTTACACCCGCGATATGCGCCACCGCCTCGGGGTCACCAGCAGCATCGATCCCACCGCCGACCTGGCCGCGCTCGGCGACGCCCTTTCCCTCGGCGCCCCGCCTGCCCGCATGGAATGCTTCGATATCTCCAATATCAGCACCACGCACATTGTCGCCAGCATGGTGTGCTTCGTGGATGGCCGGCCCGCGAATCAGCTTTATCGCCGCTTTCGCATCAAGACCGTCGAAGGCCAGGACGACTTTGCCAGCATGGCCGAAGTGGTCCGGCGCAGATACGCGCGCGTCCTCGGAGAGACCGCCGTGCAGGATGCCATCGTCGAAGTTCCCGCGTCCGGCGCCTCCATCGACTACGCCGCCGACTACACGCAGGAGTCGCCGCCAGACGCCCTCGCCCGCATCTCTGCGCTGCACGCCGCTTCACGCCCGAACCAGGGCCGCCTGCCGGATTTGATCATCGTGGATGGCGGAAAAGGCCAACTGGGCGCCGCTTGCCGCGAACTTCAGCGCCTCGGCTTGCACGATCTTCCCATTATCGGCCTCGCCAAGGAATTTGAAGAGATTTACCGGCCTGGACGCCCTCTTCCGCTTCGGCTTCCCGAAGACAGCGGCGCCCTGATGCTCCTCCAGCGCATCCGCGACGAAGCGCATCGTTTCGCCAATGGCTACCATCAGTTGCTCATGAAACGGCGGATCGCCGAAAGCCTCCTCGACGATTGCCCCGGCGTCTCCCAAAGCCGCAAACAACTCCTTCTTCAAACCTTTGGAAGCGTCGCGCGCCTGCGGAAAGCCACCGCCGAAGAAATCGCCGCCACGAGCGGCATCGGGCGAAAGCTCGCCGACCAAATCGCCCAATTCCTCGCCGAACGCCCCTGAGGCCTATTGGCGGTATCGAACGAACGCGAGCCCCTCAAAGCCGTCACCACCCCATCGTCATTTGTCACCCCGGCGCCGCTGACTTCTCGCAGACTCGAATGTCATTCTGATTTCGTCATTCCCCCTCTGCCCACAATGCGTGCTCTACCCCGCCGTCGGACGGTACGCCTTGGTCGTGCCAGCCACCGGATCGATCTGGATGCAGAAGTAATTGTAAGGGATCCCCCCGTTCAAAAACCCGACGTCGTTGGCGTTATGAAGAGTCAAAAATGCCGGAAACGCGGGCGGCACCCCGGTTACAGGCAGATTCGTAGAACCGTCCGGAAGATACTTAAACGAGATGTAATTGTAATTGCTCTTGATGCCACGAGGAAGCTGCAGCCCGGTCGGCTCGCTCGCGCCTTTGTTTGGCGAGGTGGTATTGGCCACACCGGGAATGTTCAGCAAGGTGGAGTAAGTCGCGCTTGAGTTCATTACCACACCCTGCGGAAACATCTGCACTTTATCCAGCGGCACCGACACAGCAGTGTTCGCCGTACCGGCATTCATGACCTGAAATACCTGTATGGCGCGATATTGGCCGGTGGTGGGATCGTTGACATTTTCCCCGGGAACTTCCGGGTCTCCATACTGATAAAAACGCACCTCCACCTGGCAGTTTTTGGTGAGGGCCACTTCCCGCGCCAGGCGAATCTGATCCGTCACAATCGTCGAAGCCTGCGTGAGCGTGGAGCCTTTCAGGATCCCGGCGGCTTGCGGCACGACGTATGCCGCGATGATCCCAATGATCGCAATGACCACGATGAGCTCCATTAACGAGAATGCGCGGCGATGCAAAGGGGCGTGGGAAGTGTTCATGGGGTGTTTGCTCAGCGTTGCAGGCAATATGTCGAATTCCCCGGCGTTGTCCAGCGTTTCTGTAAAGGCATCGTATTTACATTATCCGCGGCTTTTCTCATTCAACCCGTGGAGGAACTCGACCACCTTCGCGACCGCCCGCGCCCGGTGACTCCCGCCGTTTTTTACCTCGGCGGGAAGCTCCGCGAATGTTTCACGGTATCCGTGCGGGACAAATAGCGAATCATATCCAAATCCCCCCCCGCCTCTCTCCTGCTCGATAATGGCGCCCTCGATCGCTCCGTCGAAAACTCCCAGCATCGTCCCGCTTTTCGCCAGCGCCATCACGCATCGAAACCGCGCGCAACAGAGCTTGCCTTCCTCGCGTTTTGACGCCAGTTCCCGGATCAATTTCGCGCGATTGCCGGCATCGGTGGCATCTTCTCCCGCGTAGCGGGCGGAAAAGACGCCGGGCGCTCCCCCGAGCGCATCCACCTCCAAACCGGAATCATCGGACAGGACAAGGCCCGAAAAGAGACGGGAGGCTGCCAGGGCCTTGATCGCCGCATTTTCAGCAAAAGTGTCGCCCGTTTCCTCCGGAGCCGGAACCCCCGGGTACGCATTCAGATCGACTACCTCCCAAGCCCCCCCAAGAATGGCGCCGATTTCGGCAGCCTTGTGAGCGTTCTTCGTGGCGATGAGGAGGCGCGGCATGAGTTCAAGGTTTGGAAAATCCCCTGAAACTGGAAAGCGAAAAGTCTCGGCCTGCGCAACTCCGATTTCTCCCCGCTCCCAAGACAGGCAACCTTCGAGGGAGTTCCCGTCAATCTCCTTTTGCAGAACCGCGAATGCACACCAATGAACGCGAATCGGAGGCAGAGATGGCGGACCCCTTCCTCTTCTTTGTGCTCTTTCAGTTCTTTGCGGTTCAATATTTCCGGAGGGATCGGGGGGAATGAGACTTGCGCCGCCTAAACGCCAAACGGTGCATTTTATTCCCTTCCGATTCGCATCCATTCGCGGTTCCAAATAAACCTCCGCAAATCAAATGGCGCGCCGCAGAGAATGGTCCGCCATTTTTCATTTTTCACTTCGCACTTGTCATTTTTCATTGTTCCGCTCCCTCGTTTCATCTGCGTGCGCAACATTGAACACGCGGCGCATTTCAATGAAAAATGACAAGTGCGAAGTGAAAAATGAAAAATGAAGAGATCCTCTGCGGCGCGCACTTTCCGATCACGCGCTGAACTTCACGGCCCATCAAAGGCTTTCCCTTTTGCGCGATTCTCTTGGCAGCATATGTCCCCCCGTTGCCCCCTCTTTCTCGTCACTCTCATTTCCCTGGCAGTCTCGATTTCCGCCGCTTTCGGCCAAACTCCGCCTCGGGAAATCCATGAACCACGCGAGTTTCTTCCCCCGCCGTTCGACAAATACTTCCAGCGCCGCGTCGCGGAGCTTTCGCGCTCCGATTGGCAAAACGACATCACTCCCGCAAACTGGCCCGAGCGTCAGGCGCAAATGCGGCAGCAGCTCCAGCGCATGCTCGGCCTCGATCCGTGGCCCGCACGCGGCGATTTAAAGCCCGTCATCACCGGCACGGTGGCCGGCGATGGTTACGTGGTCGAGAAGCTCTATTTCCAGTCCTCGCCCGGTCTCTACGTCACCGCGAACTTCTATCGCCCTGTGCAGGTCACGCAGCCGCTGCCCGCCATCCTCTACGTCTGCGGCCATTCGAGCGTTGTCGAGAACGACGTAAGCCTGGGCGCGAAAACCGCATATCAACACCATGGCATTTGGTTCGCGCGACACGGCTACGTGTGTCTCATCATCGATACCATCGAACTCGGCGAGATCCGCGGCGAACATCACGGCACCTACAAAAAAGGCCGTTGGTGGTGGGCGGATCGCGGCTACACGCCCGCCGGTGTGGAAGCGTGGAACGGCATCCGCGCCCTGGATTATCTCGAAACCCGCCCGGAGGTTGATCACCAGCGAATCGGCGTCACCGGCCGTTCCGGTGGCGGCGCGTACTCGTGGTGGATCGCCGCGCTCGACGACCGGATCAAAGCCGCCGTCCCCACCGCCGGCATCACCAACCTAAAGAATCACATTCTCGACGGCACAATCGAAGGCCACTGCGATTGCATGTTCATGGTCAATGAAGAGCGCTGGGATTTCGACCGCGTGGCCGCGCTCATCGCGCCGCGTCCGCTGCTCATCGCCAACACGGATGCCGACGGAATCTTCCCGCTCGATGGCGTCGTCGATATCTACAACCGGGCGCGCGCCCTCTACCGCAAGCTGGGCGTGGAATCGAACATCGGACTGCACATCGCCGAAGGCCCGCACAAGGATACGCAGGCGCTGAACTTCGGCGCCTTCGCCTGGCTCAATCGTTTCCTCAAAGGCGCCGATCGCATGGACCTCATCGATGAGCCCGCGCGCAAGGCCATCCCGCCGCGCGATCTCAAAGTCTTCGCCGAGCTGCCGAAAGACGAAAAAATTACCACCGTGGACGAATTCTTCGTCCCCTCATTCACGCCTCCCGGCGAAGTAGAATCCGCCGCCGATTGGGCCGCGCTCCGTGATGGCTGGATGAAAGCGCTTCGCGAAGATTGCTTCCGCGCCTGGCCCGCCGAGCCGTTGAAACCGCCCGCAGTCGCGCCCGTCTCCACGACCGCCCAAGGCATCCGCCTCACGACAACGAATTTTGCGAGCGACGATCCCTTCCAGCCCACGCTCTGGATCATGCATCGCGACGACATGAAGCCGGAAGATCTCACCCTCGTCGTGCTCAATGTCCTCGACGACGAAAGCTGGAAGGAATTCAACAACCTCGCCGCCGCCGGCTTCCCCACGCAGTTTTCCGGCCCCACGCCGGACGCGGCTGGCTTCGCGGAAATGCGCCAGATGCTCCTCGGCACAAAGTGGGCGATGGCCTACGTCTGCCCGCGCGGCGTTGGCTCGGATGGCTGGACAACCCTTTCCGCAAACAAACAAACCCAGCTTCGCCGCCGCCTTCTCCTGCTCGGCGAATCGCTCGAAAGCGGCCAGGTCTGGGACATCCGCCAAACCGCCGCCGCCCTGCGAAACGTGCCCGGCTTCTCAAAACCGCAACTCTGGCTGCAATCCCAGCGCGCCATGGCCGCCAATACCCTCTACGCCTCCCTCTTCATTCCAAACGTCCATCGCCTCGACCTCCACGCCATGCCCGCTTCCCATCGCGACGGCCCCACCTACCTGAACGTCCTTCGCCATCTCGATATACCCCAAGCCGCCGCCCTAGCCGCCGAGCACTCCACCGTCGCCCTCTACACCAACGACGCCGAGCCCTGGCATTTCGCGCAAAGCGTCGCCGCCGCCCTCGCCTGGGGCGAAAGACGCGTTCAAATCCGAAAGCCTCTCGACCCCTAATCTCCAGCAGCGTCAGCCCCCAATCCACGCCAGCGCCCCCATTCGGGCCCATTTTGCATTTTGCATTTTGCACTTTGCACTCCCCATTCCGAACGGCCACCTGTCTGCCCATGCCAGCGCTCCCACTAGTGAGCCATTTTGCATTTTGCATTCATCACTTCTCACTTTTCATTTTCCGGCCTCGTATTCGAAAATCTGCCCTCTCCATCGTCGTGAACTTCGACTCCCGGTCCCAAATTCTGCGACCGTATAATAGAAAAACGGTGACGGGCTAGCGGGCAAGCCAGCGCGGGAGTAACGATCAAGTTCCCAAGCGGGGCGCCTGGGGCGAACCACGCCAAAGGCGTTATGTCACCCTCCATCCACAATTCCTTGCCGCCCTCTCGTTCATCGCAGTATCCTCTTCCAAGATGAGCAAGACGGATCGACCCGAATCGCAAATCGAAAACGCTCAAGACACTCGCGACGACGCCTTCTGGCGGGCGCACAACGGCGTTGGCCTCGTCTGGTCAAACCCCAACGCCAGCGACGAAATCATGATCATCAACGCGTTGCTCCGCCCCGGTTTTCACCTGCTTCTGGACATCGCCGCCCGCTTTGGCCTTACCCGGCTCGTCACCACGTGGGAGGGCCTAAAGACACGAATGGCCGAATCCAACCTGCCGGAAGAGCGGGTTCAGATTCAGCGGGTCACTCCCACCGTGGAACGCTGCCTCGCAAACATGAAAGAGGCCGTACAAAGAAAGTGAAAAATGCCTTCGACGTTATGCCCCGGGCGACTGCGGAGTTGTTCCTCAAGCTCGAGAAAGAACCGCTATTAAAGTCCTTTGTCTTGATCGGCTGCACGGCCCTCTCCCTGCATCTCGGTCATCGGACAAGTGAAGATCCGGACTTTATCGCAACCACGCAAAAACTGCTCAGACCCACGTTGCAAGCTTTCACTGCGAAACTGCAATCCCAAGGATATGCCGTCACCCCTAACGACAGTTTTGAATCCTATCAGGAATTTCTAAATGCTGGCATGGATTTGGGCGACTACAGCCAAACCATGATTGTTGGAGGGATTCTTCCGCGAGCCGGAACAAACTAACTCCAAAAATGTCCTTTTTCTCCCGCGGACGGCTGCCTAGATTCCTCGCTATGAACCAGACGCGAACATTCCCCGGCGTGCATATTCGCTGGTCGCTGCTGCTGAGCATGATTCTCGCCGCAATCCCCTCGGTCAGGGGCGCCGACCTCGATCTTGCGCAACTTTTTGCCAAAACCAGCCCCAGCGTAGTGACGCTGACAGTTTACACTGCCACCGGACGAAAAATCGGACAGGGAAGCGGTTTCATCGTCGATAAATCCGGCGTGATCGTCACGTGCCTTCATGTCATCGCCGATGCCGCGACAGTCGAAATCCAGTCTCCCGACGAATCCACGCACATCGCCACGGCGGTGATTCGCACGGACAAGGACTGGGATGTGGCCTTGCTCAAAGTGGCCCCCTTGACACAACCGCCGCTCAAGCTGGCATCGCCGGAAGCCATTCGTGTCGGCGCCAGCGTGGTCGCCATCGGGAGCCCCCTGGGTTACGGAAACACGCTTTCCCAAGGCATCATCAGCGGCCTCCGACCGCACGCGGGCAAATCAAATATGATTCAGCTCACCGCCGCGATTTCCCCTGGCTCCAGCGGCGGCCCCATTCTTTCAGCATCCACCGGCGAAATCCTCGGCCTGGCCGTGTCTTCCCTGAACTCAGGGCAGAATATCAATTTCGCTGCGCCGGCGGATGTCATCGCGAATGAGCTCAAGACCATCGATCAACCTCCGGAAAGAAAACTCGACGACTTCGCCCCCGAAGTGAAGCGCTCGCTCGCCGAAGCGAAAACGCTTCGAGACAAAATGGAGAGCGAATGCACGGATGCCGATGCAACGACAATTAATCGAACCATCGACGAAGCGATCGCCAGTGGTGTTGGCGTCTATAACTCGGGCGATTTTCTCGGCTGTTTTCGCATCTACGAAGGCGCCGCTTACAAGATCCTGTTCACGCTCTCCAACCGTTCCGCCACAGCGGCCACCGTGCTGACGAATGCGCTGCACAAAAGCGACGCCGTCGGCAACACGACCAGCGCTGCTTCGAATAAAGCGTGGATCATGCGCGAAGCGTTCGATTCAATGAACGGCATCCGCGGCCTCCGTCACTGACCTGAATCACCTGCGTTGTGCGGAAAGCAGGTCTGGCAAGAGTCCTATAAGACTGCCATCTTACAGAGTTCTCATTTTTCATTGAGACCCTGTTTCTAAGGTTATTGCTTATACTAGCATCAGACGTTTTCCCTATATAACTTCTGAGCGGCGCCCCTTAGTCTAGGCTGTCCCGCTTCAGGGCGGGCAAAGACTAAAAATGCATGCTTGCAAAAGTTGCTCAAACGAGACACGCCAACTTTCACGGCTGTAATCAAACCTCGCAACTCGAAATTCGGCATCCATCTCAATATCTATATGCTCTACGAATTTGATCTTCATATCGAAAAGTCGGATTTTCCATATCCTGAGAAAAGGGACTTCGGAAGCGAGACCACGGATGAGGAATTGATGAACGCGATCAAGCAGCGCAATCAAAGAGCGCTGGAGGAATTCATCAAGCGTTACAATTTGCTTCTTCGGTCCATCGTCGGCCGAATGATACCCAACGGCGAGGAAGTAAGCGATGTTGTGCAGGAAGCCTTCATCGGCATCTGGAATCAGGCAGGTCGATTTGAATTCTCGAAGGGCCGTCCCATCGGGTGGATCATCATGATAGCCCGCAGGCGCGCCATCGATCGGATACGGAAGTGCCAGGCTCACGACCGCGCCGAATTGCGCTTTCGGGAGTCGAATGGCTGTACTCGATTCGCGGGTGACGACGTGCAACAGGAGGCGGCGCATTCAGACGTTACGGCTCATTTCAGGGAACTTCTGGCGCGGCTGCCCGAGGCCCAGGCAGCCATTGTACGACTAACGTTTTACGGAGGCTTGAGCCAGCGGGAGATTGCGAGAAGGGAGGGAGTCCCGCTGGGAACGGTGAAAACTCGAATCGAACTCGCTTTAAAGAAACTGAAGGTCGCCGTGTCCGCCATGGAGCGTCCCGATGATTGGCTCGCAAATGTCTTGTGAAGACGGAAGCCCGCCTGGATGCGCCACCCCGTGCCCTCGCGCGGCGGCCGCTCACCCTGCCGCCTGCAATGGCACACGCTTTACTCTTATTGAGTGAACGCATACATACCCGTTCTCTGTTTCTGTAGAAAAATCCGGTCCTATTGACCGGAATTCAACCATTTTTCGGGATCGTCCAGCGGCCCCTCCATGAGCGGATTCTCAAATCCATTGCCGTAGATTTGGCGCTCTTTTTGAATATTTTCGCCTCGCTGCTGTCTTAATAGTTAACGGCATTAATAAAATCCGCAAAAGCTCAACCCGGAATTTCTCGCGGAGTGCCGAATAGCACAATGAAGAGACGAAATGTTCACCTCCGTAAACGACAGGATTTTGTATTTGAAGAGATGACGGAAGCGCTGTTCAAAAGAGAATCGTACGACTTTAACGAATTATACGAATCAGTGTATGCGAAGCTTCGGGCCCGGAAGGCCGCCAGCGGAGGCGAAGAAATGCTGCGTCTTAGGCTTTATGAGAAGCTCCAGATGCTTGTCGCCCAGGGCTTGGTTAGAAGAGAACAAAAGCGTTACTCCGCGATACGACGCGCCCTCCGCGCTCACTTGACAGCGATTGCCGCAGCGAACGCCAAATTTATGCGACGCCGGGACGCCATTCATTCCGACTGAGCTAGTTCCATTTCAGTCACCCTCTTTCCCAAGTTGCACTTGGGAATGCCAGTTCGGGCGAATGGAACGGAGCGACATAGCCTGCGACAGCAGCCCGAAGGGCGACCGCGGAGGCGGTCGGCAACTTGCACTTTGCGTGGAAGGGGTGTCTCCGGGTGGTAAATGGGCGCACCTCAAACACCGAAGCGCGATGTATGAAGAGACAGGTTAGGGGATTACCAAGATTACAGGATTTCACCTCAAGCTCCGGTCACGCGTCGTTCCAAGAGCGAGTCATTCCAAACACGGCGCGAGGAGAATTGGACGAGCAATCCTGTAATCCTGTAATCCTGTAATCCTGTAATCCTGTCTTTCCTCCCGAACCCCATCCAATAACAGCAAGCCCCCCGCACCACTATCGCCGCGGTTCTCTCTCCCACGGAAACTCCACCACCGTGCCACCATTCCGCACCCGGGAAAACAGACCCCGGAGGAATGACATTCTCCAGCGCCGCGTCGTTAAATTCATTGCCTTGCAATTCGAGACCTTCAAAGCCGTGGCCATCCCAGAACCCGTTCAGTTCCCCACTCCATCTGATCCGCCAAGCTTCGCCTGAAGCAGACTCTGAAAGGCCTTCGCATCCAGCGTCTCTTTTTCAAGAAGTTCATTCGCAATAGCGTCGAGTTTGACGCGGTTCTCCCGCAGAATCTGTTTCGCTTCGGCGTACGCGGCGTCGAGAAGTTTTTTTACCTCCTCGTCGATCCCTCGTGCGGTTTCATCGCTGCAATTGCGCTGCCACGCGCCGTCGGCCATCGGGTTCGGCAAAAACTCAGGGCGCGCCTGGGCGCAGTGCATCAGGCCGACCGATTCTCCCATGCCGAAGACACAGACCATTTGACGCGCGAGCGCCGGCGCGTGTTCCGGGTCATTTTCCGCGCCCGTGGAGATTTCGGCGAAGACGACTTCCTCCGCGGCGCGTCCCCCTAGCAGTCCTTTGATTTTGTCCAAAAGTTCCGCGCGGGTTCGCAGGTATTCGTCGGCCTCCGGAAGTTGAAGCGTATAGCCGAGCGCGGCGTGCCCTCGCGGCACAATGCTGATTTTATGCACGGAGTCGGCGTGCCCGGTAAACGCGGCCACCAGCGCGTGTCCGACTTCATGAAAGGCTACGAGGCGTTTGTCCTTTTCGCTGAGGCGGCGGCTGCGCCGCTCCGGGCCGGCGATGACTTTCTCCACGGCCTCCTGCAAATCTGGCTGCGAAATCTCCTTCGCGTCATGGCGGGCCGCGAGAAGCGCGGCTTCATTCATCACGTTTGCGAGATCGGCGCCGGAGAATCCGGGCGTTTCCTGAGCGATCTTCCGCAGGTCGGCGGTGGCCGCGACCGGCTTCCCGCGCTGGTGCAGCTTCAAGATGGCGACGCGCCCATCGAGATCCGGGGCATCGACTACGATCTGGCGGTCGAAGCGGCCCGGCCGCAGCAGCGCGCGATCAAGCACCTCGGGCCGGTTTGTGGCCGCGAGTACGATGACGCCCACATTTGCCTCGAAGCCATCCATGCCCGCGAGCATCTGGTTGAGCGTCTGCTCACGCTCATCGTTGACCGCGCCCATCTGAAAGCCGCGCTGCCTGCCGACCGCGTCGAGTTCGTCAATGAAAACGATGCAGGGCGCCTGCGCCTTCGCCTTCTCAAACAAATCGCGCACACGCGCAGCGCCAACTCCGACGAACATTTCTACGAACTCGCTGCCGCTGATGGGAAAAAATGGCGCCTTCGCCTCGCCCGCCACCGCGCGCGCGAGCAAAGTCTTGCCGGCACCCGGCGGCCCGACGAGCAGGACGCCTTTCGGGATCTTTGCGCCGAGGGCCTGGTAGCGGCCAGGATCTTTCAAGAAAGCAACCACTTCCTGCAGCCGTATTTTGCTTCATCACAGCCGGCGACATCGCCGAAGGTCACCGCGGTGTCCTGCTCAGCCATCAACCGCGCCCTGCTCGATCCGAAGCCGAGAATCGATTGCCCCATCCCGCGTATGCGCCGCGACAAAAAGCTCCAAAGCAAAAACATCAAACCAATGGGCGCCACCCATGACCACAAAAACTGCGACAGAAATCCGGGCCGCACGCCTGCGAATTTCACGTTTGCCTTTTCAAGGTCGCGAACGAGGTCCGGATCTTCAACACGCACCGTGCGAAACAGAATGCTCTTCGGCGGGGCGGGCGTCGCCATCTTTTGCTTTTCACCGCCAGTTGGCGTCGACTCCTTTATCTTTGCGGAGGGCGAAGCTTCAGGCGCCTTCTTCGCTTCGGCTGTCTTGAGCTGAATTTGGCCGACGATATCGTCTTCGCGCACTGCGCAATCCACCACGTTGCCAGCACGTAAATCCTGCTTGAATTCGCTATATCGCCGACTGGCTTCGGCTGTGTCATCGGTTGATTGGCTCAACGCACCCGCGGAGCCCAATCAACGCGCTCCTAACTCGCTTGAATGAACGTGCATCGATTGAAAAACTGCCGACAGCTCAGTTGCGGCTCGGATCCTGGAAAAACATGAAAAGAATGCTCAGCTTCGTTCGCGGCACATTGGCAGGGAATTCGATGCTATTAATCCCATAAAAATCATATAAGCGGATTTTCGATTCGAGGCCTTCCGGGCATGCGCAGGCATAGTCGATGGCTTCGCTGATAGAGCGAAAATCCGTTACCGCTCTTTCGCCCTCTCGTTTCAGAGAATAGAAAGTTCCGTCGAAGCTCGGGACGATGAAGAATCTGTGCTTCATGGGAATATGCCTTCGACTATTTTCCCACACTGGCGCCCCTTGATGGTGTTCTCCTTGAGCCGCGCTTACCTTTTGGTTTCCTGAATATTAAACGAAGCTGAGATTCCGGAAGATTGAGACGGAATTCCATTGTTTCCTTGCCGAAAACGTCGAATAGAATGACCGTCGCTTCGTGGCTTTCCGTGGACAAACGAGCGTGGTTAAACGCCGCCCGAAACGACTTAAACTCCATCACCCTCTCCTCGCCTTCCTGTCTCAGCGAATAGCGTGAACCTTCCGGGTGGGGAAAAATCGAAAATCTGCGTTTCATGGGGCTCGCTCTTGGCGGGTCGAAATCCCGTAAGGATCGCGTTCCCCGAAGGGGCTACTACCATAATCGCGCCCGCCCCCCGCTTTCAATCGGGTCTTTTCCTGACACGTTTATCGGAGAATCACTTACCTTCACTAAGAAATGTGTAATTGACGCCTGTAATCCTGTAATCCTGTCTCTCCTCCCGAACCCCATCCGAGTAACGCTAAGACCCTCGCACCACTACCGCCGCGGCTCCCTCTTCCACGGAAACTCCACAACCGTGCTGCCATTCTGCACCCGCGAAACAGGCTCCGGCGGGATCGGCGCCAGGCTCGGCGGCGGAGGAATGACATTCTCCAGCGCCGCATCGCTAAATTCATTGCCTTGCAATTCGAGGCTTTCAAAGCCGTGGCCATCCCAGAATCCGTTCAGTTCCCCATTTCGATCCTTCCAAAAGACGTGATTGCGGATGACCGCAATGTCCGCGCCCGGTTTCTTCGATTGGTTCCACGCATAGATGCCCACATTGGACACCCCCGACGACTGGCCCCTGACTACATTGCCCTCCACGCGAATCGAAGACCCTCCGGCCACCCCGATGCCCACCTGGCCCGCATTGATCACCACATTGTTCCGGCACACGATAAACGCGCCTCCGAAATCCCCGAGCATCACCCCACTGCCCGTGGCGCTCTTCTCCAAGCTCCCCTTTCTCGGATCTCCCATCAGATAATTGCGCTCGATGAGAATCGGTGACTCTTTCACTCCTTCGGATTGAAACATGCTGATGTCGTCTTCCGGATGGCTGTGGCCCGCATAGTTCATGCAGTAGTTGCCCCGTATCACACTCCCCGGCCCCTTCACATTATCGAATTGCACAAACTGCCCGCGCGGCATGGGGCCTTGCACATTCTCGCAATAACAGCCCGTCACCTGCACCCCGCTGCATTCCAGCGCATAGACACCCGAGGCCACATTATCCATCCGGCAACCCGAGATGATGAGGTTCGCGCATTGGTAGGCATCGATGCCAGGCCCCTTTGACCCATGCACCCAGCAATTCTCGATGCGAACCGATTCGCACTTTCTGAGGACAATGGAATGCGCTTCGCAGCAATAGATCGTAATATCCTTGCATCCATCCAGCGTCACCGACCGATCATTTCCGAACCGGACATATTGGATCGTCTTCCCGCTCTGATTCTCCATCGTCGCATCCTTCTCGCTCGTGATCCTCGGCGGCGTCACCCACTCGCTCTCCGCAAAGCCGGAAGCCGCTCCAAAAAAGACCACAAAAAATAGCGATGCAATCAATCTCATCCCCCACGCCATACACCTCGCGCGAAACCCGCGCAACGCCCGAAACAGCCCGAACCATCTCGCCGTTCCTCTTCACTCCACGTCTATTTATCCCTCCCAGCCTCAAGCCGCCTTCCATGGAAAGGAAGCGTTCCTCCCACTTCCGGGCCTGCCCCGCAAGCTGGGCGCATCACATGCAGGCACGCTCTGGAGGGATGCGCTCCGTCGGATCAGGTCCGTTCCGCCGACAGTCCGTTCAGCCGGCGGTCTGTTCCGCAAGCGGCCCGCTCTGCAGGGCGGCCCGTTCCGCCGGCGGCCTGTTCTACAGGCGGCCTGTTCTACAGGCGGCCTGTTCCACGGGCGGCCTGTTCCGCGGGCGGTGTGGATCTCGGGCAAGCAACACCGAAGGTGTTGTGTCACTTAGCCCAGCGGTTGCGCGCTTTGGCGCTACCCTGGGGAAACTAAAAACCACGCCCCAACCCTGAAAGGGTTGACATACGCTCGTGAAGATTGCGTACGAAATACAACGCTGTGGCCGAACGAGTCATTAAGGACTTGCAGGAAATTGATCGAGAGCGTTGACGACCAAGCCGGGAAAACCCGCAAACATTGCGACATTGGGAACCAACCGCCCGCTTCGGATACCGAAAATGGCCGATGATCTTCCACCGTGTCAGGCAATTCTGCTCGATGCATACACTCCCATTATGAATCACCAGTGGGACGCCGTCCGCCGTGGCGCTGTCTGACAACACACCCGCGTGCTGCCGGTTGCCGGGAGTCTTCCAATACACGACATCGCCCGGTTGCCAATCCGCGAGCGTGCCGGGAGATACCTCGCTGGTAACCGTGAGGCCGTGGCGGGCAAAGTAACACATCTGGATCAGCACCCGGCGGTGATCGATATTGGAATCCGGACGCGTAAGACCATCCAATTGCGGATACGCCTTCAAGTCCGCGGTCATGTCATCGTGAACCAACTGCTGGAGATCAAATCCCGCCTTGCGAAACGCCCGAACCACAACATCCGCACACGCGCCCCGGTCCGATGCCACGTCGCCATTGGGATACGGAATCTGGACGTAGTCCGCATCGTACACCGTCCCGATCTGCGCCCGCGCTCCGGCGACAATGAGCGCGGCGGATGCGCTCTTGGGCGCCACAGTCCTGCGCGCGGCCCAAACTGGCGCATGAATCGCGTAGAAGCGTTGAACCACGCTCCACCGCGCTATGCCAATCGCGATGCCCGCCATACACACGAACGTGACGATGGCTCTCAACCCCAATCGCAGCCAATTGTGCCCGGCCGGCCGCGAATTCAAAGCCCGTGCCCTCATCGCAGCGCCTGAGACACTTCCCCGGCAATCACGACAGGCCAGCCGGTATCGCGAAACATATCCGGACGCTCCTTCTGGTATCTCTGATAGAGCGCGAGAAACCTCTTGTTGAAATCCGACCCGGGAACACCCAGCGCCGGATAAAGATGGATCGCCGCCTGCTGGGCTTCGGCAACAGTCGCAAACCGCTGCGGTCGCGGCGCCGAAGCCATCGGCAGCGAACTCGACATCGGCGCCCTCGAAAAGGGAATAGCGCCGCCCCGATCTCCGCTCGCCGGTGAGGAATTCCTCCCCGCACTCAAACCCGAGGTCCCGAAAGGAATCTGTTTCCCACCGATGGCAAAGAAAACCGCCACGACAACCACCGCAATCCCGATCCACTCCATCGGAACGTAGTAGAGTGTATGTGATCGGCGGAGCGTGACCCGGCGCCCGCTTGCCCGGTCAACGACCGTCCGTCCGCCCTGGTTGCGAAGGGAGCTTCCGACCAAAAAGCACAGAAATCCTCCAAGCGCCAATCCACCCGCGGGAATCAAATAATGGGTGGCAGCATAATCAGGCCCGTAAACGGCATTCGCGCCGACCGTAACGGCAAGAAACCCCAAAGCAACAATGAACGGAGCAAGAAATCCATATCCTTTCCAAATGATGATCATACGGTGACAAAATGATTGGAGTAAGCGGAGCCTATTGAACTACGGCGGAGCGGCAAAACTCTTTTCCATCAAAATCCTCCCACAATGGCGATCCAAAAAGGGGGGCCAAAGTGGCAGAGCCGTCCCGCCGAGGCGGCGGCGCACGGGACCGAGGTGGCGGCGTACGGGACAAATGGCAGCAGGTGACTTCGGGCGAGCCGCTGTTGGCTTTGGATTCAGCGGCGGGACGCCGCTGCCACTTTATCTCCTTGTTTCCAAGGTGGGGCTTGAACAAGAGCACACCCCGTTTGCAGGTTCGACGGTATGGACGGCACTCCGTGCTGTCCGAGCGCTTTCTGACGACAGAGACCACGCCCTTTGCGCAGAGGTTCTTTGGCAGATGTCCCACTCTCTCGCGGTATGGAAATCGTGTAATGGGCATACTTATTTACGTGACAAAGAAGGCATTTCATGCCACAATGCTTACGCAATAGATGGAAGAAGAAAAGACCCTGCCGCTACAGCGCAGGAGCGGATGGCCATGCGGGGATGACGTGGAAGAGGATGATTAAATACGGGAAGGCGGCAGAGCACAGCAGGTCATGATGAAGAGTTTCTGGAATGGCAACCCGAGGAACTTGGCCGCCCTGTCCGCATTCATCCCCTTCCGGCAAAAGCAAAAGCCACAACAAAACCCGGCCGAAATCCAAAGATGAAACTCACACTACCAAAAACACAATGGGCTCGATTCTGTTCGGATGGCCCCCGCGTCGCGTGATTCCGGTTTGATTTGGTTTGATCGAGTTTGATTTAGCCCGATCCAACCCTTACGTCCCACGGCTTCGCCGCTTCACCCATGACGCCATTCATCTCCACTCACATCCGACGCTCCACATTTTGGATCGACCTGATCTGCGAGAATCTGCTCGAAACTGGTTTGATCCACTTTGATTTGCCTCGATGTACCCTGATGCGGTTCCCGCCTCTCCGCATTCACGTCTGTGTTTTCGGTCGGATTCGGTTTGATCCGGTCTGATTCACGCCGCCCCAACGCGCACGTGTTCCGTCCAAATGCTCACTGCCGCCACCCGAGTGCGCGCATCCAAGTGGTGCGCGTGCCTCTCACATTCCCTTCTTTGCGCTCTCTGAGTTCTCTGCGGTTAAAAATCCCCTCGTCCAATGACCCACTATCGGCATCCAGTCCCCGTCCCCGCTCAATCCCACTTTGATTCGGTCGGATTCGGTTTGATCGCCTCCCAAAAAATCGCGCCGCCCCGCATCAAACTACCTTGATTCGGTTTGATCCCCCATCCCGCGCCCTCCGCCCATCCACCATCTACCATCTACCAATCCACGCCTTCCTCCGCCATCCACAACTCCCTTTTTCCCCCGGATGTGTCGCGCCATAGCGCGTAGCGCGACGGCGGGCGCCCTCCTTCTCCATCCGCAACTCCCTTTTAACACGATCTTTGCACAAAAAACCCTCAAATAGAGCGAAACCCGGACACATCAGCCGCATTCATGGAATATTTTCTGCCCGTTTCGTGCCGAAAATGTCTTGAATTATGCGATTTCAATTCTACACTCGCGAAACAAGGGAATCTCCCAAGGGAAACATCATATGCTGAATCAAGTTATTCTGGACCAAATGGCGGGTCGTCACTCGCTTTACTCGCCGGATTTTGAACATGACTCGTGCGGAGTCGGGTTCGTCGCCCAAGTCAGCGGAAAACGCTCAAACGAGGTTCTGAAATACGCGTTGCAATCGCTCTGCAACCTCGCCCATCGCGGCGCTGTGGACGCCGACGCAAAAACCGGCGATGGCGCGGGCGTCTCCACACAGATCCCCTACAAGCTTTTAGCGCCCGAAGTCCAGAAGCTCGGCCATCCGCTCTTCCGGGAATCGGATCTCGGCGTCGGATTTCTCTTCCTTCCTCATGACAGCGCCTACGAGCAGGAACGCGCCAAGGCCATCACCGAGGAAGTGATCCAAAAACGTGGCATCTTCCTCTTCGGATGGCGCAAGGTGCCGGTGAATACCAAGGTGCTCGGCGACAAAGCCGCTTCCACCCTTCCCCGAATCGAGCAGGTGCTCATGGGCCGCCCCCATGGCATGTCGGACGACGCCTACGAGCGCGAGCTCTTCCTCGCCCGCAATGAAATCGAGAAGCGCGCCGCCGAGGATGGCATCAAGCACTTCTATATCCCGTCCTTTTCCCACCGGGTCATCATCTACAAGGGGCTGATGATTTCGCCCTCGCTCGAGAGGTTCTACAAGGATCTCCAGTTCGCGCGCTACGAGACCGCCCTCGCGGTCTATCACTCCCGGTATTCCACAAACACCTTTCCCACCTGGCCGCTCGGGCATCCTTTCCGAATGCTCGCGCACAACGGCGAGATCAATACACGCCACGGCAACGCCAACTGGATGCGCGCGCGGGAAGCCGAATTGGAAGCCAGCTTCTGGGGCGCCGATATCGATCTTCTCAAGCCCATCATCCAGCCCGGCGGCAGCGACTCCGCGGAATTGGATAATTCCCTGGAAGCCATCGTCATGTCCGGCCGCAGCATCCTGCACGCCGTCACGATGCTCGTGCCGCCCGCGTGGAGAAACGACAAAAATATGCCGGACGATCTCCGCGCATTCTACGACTACCATCGCTGCCTGAACGAGCCTTGGGATGGCCCCGCTGCTTTGTGCTTCACCGATGGCATCACCGTCGGCGCCTGCCTGGATCGCAACGGTCTGCGCCCCTCCCGGTACAAGCTGACTGACGACGGCATCTTCAGCATCGGCTCGGAAGTAGGCACGATCCCCTTCGACGACGCGCACGTCGTGGAAAAAGGCCGTCTCGCGCCCGGCGAAATGATCGCCGTGGATACCGCCGCAGGAAAGCTTCTGCGCGACTCGGAGATCAAGGCCAGCCTGGCAAAACGGCAGCCGTACGGCGATTGGGTAAAGAACAATCTGATTCGTCTGGATTCCCTGGTAAGCGGAGAGCCGAAGGAACCCGCCGAACCCGTGGACATTCTCACGCTCGCCCAGCGCCAGATCGCCTTCGGATTCACCGCGGAAGAAATCGACATTATCCTCAAGCCCATGGTGAAGGACGCCGCAGAAGCGGTCGGGTCCATGGGAGACGATACCCCGCTCGCGGTGCTTTCGCTCCAGCCCCGGCTGCTCTATACCTACTTCAAGCAGCTCTTCGCGCAGGTCACCAATCCGCCGATCGACCCCATCCGCGAAAAGCTGGTGATGTCCCTGCATACGACTCTCGGCTGGCGGCGGAATCTTCTCGACGAGAAGCCCGAGCACGCCCGGCTGATCGAAGCAGAGTCTCCCATCCTTTTTGAGCACGAGCTCGCCGTCCTTCGCTCTCTCGAAGACCGGCATCATCCCTCGGCTGTCATTGACGCCACATGGCCGTTGAGCGAAGGCGAAGCGGGCCTCGAGAAAGCGATCAATCGCATCTGCATCGAAGCGGATGCCGCCGTCGCCTGCGGCGCGCGCCTGCTCATTCTGAGCGATCGCGCCATGGATCATTCCCGCGTGGCTGTGCCCATGCTCCTCGCCACCGGCGTCGTGCATCATTTTTTGATTCAAAACGGCAAGCGCATGAAGGCTTCGATCATCGTCGAAACCGGTGAAGCGCGCGACGTGCATCAGATCGCCTGCCTCATCGCCTACGGCGCGAGCGCCATCTGCCCTTATCTCGCATATGATTCCGCCCGCGAAATCATGGGGCAAATCAAGGTCGCCGCGCAGCAGGGGGTGGTGAAAGCCGGCGCCGACCCCGTGAAGCTCGCGAAGGCCGAGGCCGCGCTCAAGGAAGCCGAAGCTCTCACCTATGCGAAGGCGATCCAGAACATCCGCACCGCGCTCGAGAGCGGACTTCTCAAGATCATGTCGAAAATGGGCATCAGCGTGCT